>Ga0208764_10001285_pt1 | contig 16326 bp, 17 predicted proteins | sample ETNtaG_18_FD_185762 | JGI IMG/M metagenome (GOLD analysis project Ga0208764, IMG submission 185762) | Marine microbial and viral communities from oxygen minimum zone, Eastern Pacific Ocean - ETNP201302SV91 (SPAdes) (version 2) | ecosystem: Environmental > Aquatic > Marine > Oceanic ... | reverse complement strand
AATTATTGTTCTAAAGTCTCTATCTCCCATCATGATAATTTACCTCGGATTTTACCTTCTTATAGTTTAGCTCATTACTTTAGTTAAAAATTTGGAGATTCGGCTTATGAATGCTAAAGTAATAAAATGTACTACGCACCCAATTACTGCTCCAACTATTAATTCTCCTGTAAAGTAATAAATTCCTAAAAATAACCCTAAAGAGGGTAAAGTCAGAATCATTGCTAAAAATGAACTTACCCAGATTAATTTAATTAAAACTTCAGCAGAAACGTTATTTTTCTTCTTCCCAAAATTAAACATATCAAAATTCCTATTCTTTTTCTAGAATTAATTTTGACATTGTAGTTTCAGTTGGTATTTTTTGTTCAACTGCATATCCAATTGCAGCAAGATTTCTTACTTCAAATGCAGTTAATTTGGTAATTCCTACTGTTGTTGCTAAACTAAACATTTTGGTAAAGGAATTCAATGATGACTGATAAATTGCTAATTCAAAAGATCTCTCAAATTCAGCTATTGCATCTAATTCGTTTTCAGATTGAGGAATTAAATCTCTATATTTTGTGTTAGAAAGTTCATTAAATGCATCTCTAATTGTACCAACTGACATCATTCTTAGGAGTAATTCTTTTGCAGCTGGAGATTGAATAATTATTAAATCCTGAATTTGTTGTTCATCTAGTCCCCAAAATTTTCCTCTAATTACACTTAAAATATTATAAAAATCAATATCCATACTAACTAATTTACTGGCATCAATATCTCCAGATTTAAGCGCCTTAACAAGACGTGACATCAAAATTTTATCGAAATATGTATCAAATATTTGGAGACTTTTTTTATCTGCATACAGTGCTGCAGCTTTTGCAATATCTTCACCAAATTCTGTTTGATTCAAATTTGCAACTGTTTCTTCTAGGTCTTTTGCAACAAGTGCTTTGATAACAATATCTCTTTGTTTGATTAATTCTTCTGCATGAAGATTAATGTGAGTTTCAATTTCTTCTTGAGATTTTCCTAACACTTTTCCTTTTAGAATTTGTTTTAGATTGGATATGATAAATTTCAAATAATAAGCATCTAATATTCCACCTCCAGCAGTTTTTGATATTCCATAATGAATATCAGCTAAATGACTCCGTAGGGCAGATTCAATGTTTTGAGATGTATATGGTTTTTCTACTTCAGCCACTGCATCTGCGTAAACTGTATTTTTAATACGAATCATTAATTCATCAAGATCTCTTGATTCTGCTAAAGTCTGAAAATCCTCCTTTTTTAGTAATTTTCCTCTTTTACTATATGATTTAACAGATGCATAGACATTTTTTGAAGCACTCATTTTGATCAATCTCGATGATTTACTGATTTTAATGTTTGGCGGTCTAAATTAGAGTCAATTTTTAGGTAATTTTCTCTAAAAATACAATTGCTTCCTTTTTTTCTTTACTTGACAATTTTTCAAAGGCTAAAACAATTTCTTTTTGAATAATTAAATTCTCATCTGGAATATCTTGTAATTTTGAGAGATCAAAAGGAAGTATTTCTTTAATTTTATCTTCACAAAATGCCTTAACATATTTTTGAAAAATTGAGTATGTGAAAGTTGGACTATTAGTCATAAATTTACTTAAAATGGTTTCAAATTTTTTTTCGTTTGGTTCAGATTCTGCAAAAAATTTTTTAAATTCTGATGACATATTTTCAACCCCATTAATTGACAATTTTACTAAAACTCCTTTTTTTGTTAAATGATAATATGGTATTCCTTTTTCTTGTAATGCTTTTGGTCCTCTTTTTAGTGGCAATCTTCCATTCTCTTCTGCAATTCCCATTGGAAGTAAGATCTCATCTAGATCTCTAAAAATCCCTGAATAGATATTCTTCCAGGTGATTTCTTGTTTTTTTGCGATCTTTTGGGAAATTCCAGTTCTTGTTCGTTCAGCTGGATTAACATTACTTCCAAGAATTGTAATGATTGCTCTTTGTCTCTTTGCTTCCCCTGTTAATTCTTGATTTTTAGTTTTGAATGTATCAAAAATTGCTAATTTTCCCTTTGGTTTAGCCTTCATTTACTCTCATTCCTAACATAATTTTCATATTCTATGTTAGTATCATAATATAGTATAATATAATAACTTACTTTTTGAACGATTTTAGAGTCTTCAATGCTTTAATAATATTCATTTTCGATAAAATTTAATGAATTCTAGAAACTACAAGTATGCTCTATTACTTGTAGCCGCAGTATCTATCACAGCAACTGGTGCAATGTCAACAGCATTCGCACAAAGTGTTGATGACGGTATGGACGGATACGTCGCAGGAACCAGTGGTATTTACACTGGAAATCCTAACGAATGTTGGTACGATAGTGATGATGACGGAGTCCCAGATTTACCTTGTCTTATAGACACAGGTGATACAGCATGGATGCTCACAGCCACATCAATGGTACTACTCATGTCACCCGGAGTCGGTTTCTTTTATGGCGGATTAGCCAGATCAAAGAACATCGTCAACGTACTTGGTATGACCCTAATTGTAATGGGTCTTATGTCAGTACAATGGGTTCTATGGGGATACTCACTAGCATTTGGCGGAATTGATTCTGATGCAAATATGTTCATGGGTAATCTAGACTATGCAGGCTTTAATATGGTCTCGGCATGGGCCCCTCTAGGTGAGGTTGGTCCTTGTGCGGATACATGGTCAAATGCTTACCAAATGAATGAAATGAAGGACGGAGACTATTGTAGTCAAGGTTGGCCAGGTACAGTACCTCACCAACTATTTGCAATGTTCCAAGCAACCTTCGCAATCATTACACCAGTACTAATTATTGGTGGTTTGATTGACAGAATCAAATTCAGCGCATTGATGATATTCGTACTCTTATGGGGTACCTTCGTTTATGACCCAATAGCACATTGGGTTTGGGGAGGTGGTTACATAGGAGGAGGTTCAATAGACCTCGATCCAGATCTCTCGCCATCATACGCATTAGACTTTGCAGGTGGTACTGTAGTACACATTTCTTCAGGATTTGCGGCATTGGCCGGAGCCTTAGTCCTTGGTAGACGTCTTGGATATGGCAAAGTACCAATGGAGCCACACAATATCCCAATGGTAGTCCTGGGAGCAGGAATACTCTGGTTTGGATGGTTTGGTTTCAACGCAGGTAGTGAAGTTATGGTAGACGGCATTACCGTCAGCGCATGGACTGTTACAAATACAGCAACTGGTATGGCTGCAGTCACTTGGGTGCTCATGTCTTGGGCACATACAGGAAAACCAAGTGTTGTAGGAGCTGCATCAGGAGCAGTAGCAGGATTGGTAGCAATCACACCAGCCTCAGGTTGGGTAGGTCCAATGGCTGGAATTATAATCGGTATTGCAGCTGGTACACTTTGTTATGCAGCAATAGCATTCAAGAGCGCACGCAAATGGGACGACGCATTAGATGTATGGGGAGTACATGGAATAGGTGGTCTTACAGGTGCAATTTTGACTGGTACATTAGCTAGTCCACACGTTTGGGATACTGGAGACGGTATCGGAGCATGGACTGGTACTGCAGAAGGAATGGAACAGCAAGCAATCAGCATCATTGGTGCTGCAATATCAATAGGCTATGCCTTTGGTGTTACAATTGTAATCCTAAAAGTAATGGATGCCGTTTGGCCGGGCGGAATCAGAGTCACTCCAAAAGAAGAGGAGATTGGTCTCGATTTGGCACAGCATGGCGAAAGAGCATACGTAAACGAATAGAAAAAACACCCTTTTTTCTCTTTTTATTTTATTATCCCTTACACTATGTGTAATGGTTTTTCTTATACTCTTAAGATCATTTTACATTAATTTCTTATATCAAAACCAAATGAATTTACATTTGAACTTTTTATTAAATTCATGTTAATTTCTACATCTGAATTAAATTCAATTCTTAATGATCCGAATGTCATTATAGCTGATACTCGTTCTTTCAAAGAATATTCTGAAGGACATATTCCAGGATCTGTTCATTTAGATCTATTTGCATTTCATTGGATTGATACAACAAAACAAGGAATTGAAAATTTTAACAACCAAGCAAGAAAACTACTTTCATTTCTTGGTGTTACATCTGAAAAGAAAGTCATCTTTTATGACTCTATATCTGGAATGCTTGCAGCAAGAGGTGTTTGGATGTTGATGTATTTTTCACATCAAAATGTCTTCATGTTAGATGGTGGAATCATAAAATGGAAAAGAGAAAACCTCTCACTTGAAACAAAAGCAAATAATTTCAAACCATCAAAATTTTTAGGAAAAGTTAACCCTGAAATAATATCAAACAAAAGCAAATAATTTCAAACCATCAAAATTTTTAGGAAAAGTTAACCCTGAAATAATATCTGGATTTGAATATATTAGAGATAATCTAGATAATTTAAAAATTATTGATGCTCGTTCTATTGGTGAATATGATGGCACTATAGTTCGTGCAGCTCAAACTGGGCATATTCCAACTTCTATCAATATTGATTGGAATCAAAATATCTCTGATGATGGTACTTTCAAAAGCGATGAAGAATTATCTGAAATGTATAATATCCCAAAAGACTCTGAAATTATTACTTATTGTCAAGGGGCATATAGAGCAGCCAATTCCTTTTTGGTTTTGAAAAAATTAGGATTCAAAAATGTTAAGGTCTATTTGGGTTCTTGGGGAGAATGGGGAAATGATATGGAACTTTCTGTGGAATAATAGATACTAATTCAATTAGGATATTTTAAAAAATCTAACTTATGGACTAATTACAGATACCCCAAAAATAGCAAAGCCAAGCATAATGACTGCAGGAATTGTTGTGATTATGGCTTCTTTTGACATGTTCTATCTATTTCATACCTCTATTTTTTCTTACTCTTCCAAGAATAAGAGTTGTAAACTGTTTCAGGAACTAATTGTTTGAATGGTTGAGAACCTCCATCATACCATTTTGTAAAGAATTCGTAAAGGTGAAGCCTTAGAGACTGTATGTAAACAATCAAACCTTCAATCATCATAATTCCAATCTGTCCTCCAATAATGAGTACCATGGCCATTGGCGAACTAAGTCCTCCCAATGATTCAAAGGCCTGGTTAACTGTAAGCAATAAAGCTGCATGTACTAAAAGCATAATTCCTATTCGGGCATAACTAATCGAATGCGCTAGACATTCAATGGTTTTTCCAAGTAAAACTTCCATAATTACACTTACCATATCTCCACCATCTTCTGGATGTTTTTTGTTATGTTTTATTCCACCTATAATCATCAATACAACGCATGCAAGTATGAGAATGACTGAAACTCTAACAACTATCCATACAACTGCCCATTCTCCAACAAGTACAGAAACCCAAGGAACAGCTTCTGTGTGAATTTTAGAATACATATTCATTACATCATATCCAGAACCTATTGCTCCCATCATTACTCCGAAAACTCCTAACCACATGAACAAATTTGGAATAGCTTCAAAGATCAATGTATTCTTGTCTTTCTTTTTTGCATAGTTACGAATTCGCAAAAGGAAAGCCCATCCTAGATGAATAACTCCTATGAATAATGAAACTTTTAGAATCATAATTACTTGATCAAATGTTAATTGTGCTACACTGATAGATCCTATCAACCATGAAATTGAATGAAGTGGACCACCTTCATGTAATAACATTTCAAAGCCTACAAAATGTTCTAAATGAAAACCAAATACTTCTCCTTGGAATACTCCAGCAAGCGCACCTGCCCCACCAGATATTGCAAGTAACATTCCCCATCTTGATAAATTTCCTTGTCCTTTGAATTTGAATAATAATCCTAATCCCATTAATAATAATCCGTGACCTACGTCTGCAAACATTAATCCATAAAATATTGGCCACATGAGTGCTACCATCCAAGTTGGATCAAATTCTCCTTTTTTGGGAATTCCCTGACTATTAGTAATTACTTCAAAAGTTTTAACCCATCTTGGATTATCTAAATAAACTGGAAGTTCTGCAAGTGTATCTTTATCTTTTACTTCTTCAGTTATTGATGTCCATTGACTTGTTACTTCTTTGAATTTTTTTTCCATTTTCTTTGGAATATAGCCTTGAATGACTGCAAAATTTTTGGTACCACCTGGTTTACGTAATGTTTCAAGAACTTCTTTTGCTACTAATGCATTTTCATGCATTGTTAAAATATCACCACGAATTTTTTTTGTAATAGAAGATAATTCTTTGGAAATTGTTTTTTGTTTTTCTGTTAGTTCTTTTATCTTTGATTCTGCCAAAGAATAGGCTTCATTTGGAATTTGAGGAAATTCTTTAGGTATCATAAATGGATTAGAATTAAGGGCTCTCATAGTTTTAAGAATTTTATCAGAATCATCATTGTCAGAAATTATTATGATAGCTGATTTTTCTTTAGATTCTAAATCATATTTGAAAATTGGTATTCCTTCTAATGTTCTTTCAATTTCACCATAATCAGAGGAATTAATGATAAATAGATTTGAATAGAAATATTTTGTAGAACCAAAACCAGTTAAATCAATTTTATATTTTGTAGAACCAAAACCAGTTAAATCAATTTTAAGATTATTTGCAACTTCTAACGTTTCTTTTAATGCTTTGAATTCTTCTAAAGAATGATTAATTTTTACATTCTCTTCTAATGATTTTGCTGCATTAGTAAGAAATTCTGGAACTTGTTCCAGTTCACTAATTATATTTTCAATTTCATCAACATCATATTTTTTCTTTTTAATTACAGTACCTTTGAAAAGTATCTCCATAATTCCAACTCGTAGAGGAATATTCAGTCCTTTTATGACATCCTCAATAAATTGGAATGATTTTTGTGCGCGTAAAAGAAGATCATCAATTTCAGGAGTGACTGTTTCATTATTCATCTCCATTTTATGAAACCATTCAAACTCAGTAAGACGTGATATGAGACTTGGCGACTCTGTTCTTGGAAGTATGACGCTTCCCATTAAAAGATCTGCAACAGCCACAATTTAGACGCCAGTCATTACATTATAATATCTTTCCGTGTTTTTGATTTATTTTTTATTTTTTTAGAATTAGTTGTATTTTTCCCAAACATTAAAATCTACATTCTATTGGCTTCAACATATCTTGGGATCAAATTCAACAATGGAGCAGACTATTGACAAAATTCTCAACAAATCTGAGAAACAGGTACTATCTGATCTCAAAGATGCAGGATTAAACTTTAAACAAAATCTTGATGATTCTCTCGCTACATTAGAATCTGAATATGATAAAATTATTTCAGATGGTAAAAAAGAGGCAGATAAAATTGAAAAACAAATTGTTGGTGGTTCTGATATTGAAGCCAGAAATAAACAACTTTTAGCCTTAGAATCCGCAGTTGATAGAGTATTTACTACTGCATTAGAACAAATTACAAACTCTGATCGAAATAGCGATTATGCAAATTTAATTAATACTCTTTTACAAGAATCAACCCAAATTTTGGGAACTACTGAAGTTACAGTATTTACAAATGCTAAAGACAAGGATGTAGTTCAATCATCTCTATCTAACTTTTCAGGATCTGAACTTTCTTCTGAAATGATTGATTGTATTGGTGGTGTTAAAATTGAATCAAAAGATGGAGCTATGAAATTCGATAATACTATTGATGCAAAAATCGATCGGTTAAAGCCTTTAATTAGGAAAGAAATTGCATCAAAATTCGGAGTGAAAGAATAAGATGACAGCACAAGGTAGAATTGTATGGGTAAGTGGTCCAGCAGTTAGGGCTGATGGTATGGCTGATGCAAAAATGTATGAAACTGTGACTGTTGGTAATTCAAAATTAGTAGGTGAAGTAATTAGATTAACAGGAGATGTTGCATTTATTCAAGTTTATGAGTCAACAAGTGGATTAAAACCAGGTGAACCTGTAGTTGGAACTGGAAACCCACTCAGTGTATTATTGGGTCCAGGAATTATTGGACAACTTTATGATGGAATTCAAAGACCACTAAAAGAATTATCAAAAGCATCTGGTTCATTTATCGGTAGAGGAATTACAACTACTCCAGTTGACATGGTCAAAACATACCACTTTGTCCCAACAGCAAGTAACGGTGATGAAGTTTTACCAGGTAATGTCATTGGAACTGTACAAGAAACAGATCTTATTGAACACTCTATCATGGTTCCGCCAAATCATCCAGGTGGAAAAATTTCAAATCTTGTTTCAGAAGGAGATTATAATTTAGAAACTGAATTAGCAACTGTTGAGAAAGACGGTCAAAACGTTCCACTCAAAATGTATCATAAATGGCCTGTACGAAAACCACGTCCATATAACACAAGATATGATGCAACAGTTCCATTACTTACTGGACAACGTGTAATTGATACATTTTTCCCAATTGCTAAAGGAGGAACCGGTTCAATTCCTGGAGCATTTGGAACAGGAAAAACTGTTACATTACACCAAATCGCAAAATGGGCTGATTCACAAGTTGTTGTTTACATTGGTTGTGGTGAAAGAGGAAATGAAATGACTGAAGTATTAGTTGAATTCCCACATCTTAAAGATCCACGTAGTGGAAAACCTCTAATGGATAGAACTGTACTCGTTGCAAATACAAGTAACATGCCAGTAGCAGCAAGAGAGGCAAGTATCTACACTGGAGTAACAATTGCAGAATATTATAGAGATATGGGTAAAGACGTTGTTCTTGTAGCAGATTCTACAAGTAGATGGGCTGAAGCACTCAGAGAAATGAGTGGTAGATTAGAAGAGATGCCAGCAGAAGAGGGTTATCCATCATATCTTGCATCAAGATTAGCAGAATTTTATGAAAGAGCAGGACGTGTTAGAGCAGCTGGAAGTCCAGACCGTGATGGTTCAGTTACTTTGATTGGTGCTGTATCTCCATCAGGTGGTGATTTTACAGAACCTGTAACAACACACACAATGAGATTTATCAAAACTTTCTGGGCACTGGATGCAAAACTTGCATACTCTAGACACTATCCATCAATTAACTGGATGAACAGTTATTCTGGTTATCTTGGAGATATTGCAAAATGGTGGGGTGAAAACATTAGTGAAGATTGGTTTGGAATTAGAAATGAAGCTTATGGAATTTTACAAAGAGAAGATACACTAAAAGAAATTGTAAAACTCTTAGGTCCTGATGCATTACCTGATGAAGAAAAACTAATCTTAGAAATTGCAAGAATGGTAAAGATTGGTTTACTTCAACAAAATTCATTTGATGATGTTGATACATACTGTAGTCCAGAGAAACAATTCAAATTATTGAAATTAGTTGTAGATTTCTATAAACTAGGTCAACAATCACTTAAGGAAGGCACACCATTAGCTTCAATTCGTGAACTACCTGTTGTAACATCATTACTTAAAGCAAGAATGGATATCAAAGACGATGAGATGCCAAAACTTGATCAATTAGAAAACGATATGAAAGAACAATTCAAAAATATTTCAGGAGTGAAAGTTACAAATTGACCACTGAAGGCGGAGTTCAATACAGCAAGATTGCTGAAATTAAAGGACCTCTAGTTGTTGTTGATGATGTAGATAATGCAGCATTTGATGAACTTGTAGAAGTTGAAACTAATGATGGTGAAAGAAGATTAGGTAAAGTTCTAGAAGTTGGTAACGGTAAAGCAATCGTACAAGTCTTTGAAGGAACTACTGGATTATCTATTTCTGGAACTAATGCTAAATTTGTTGGAAAAGTTATGGAAATGCCAGTATCAAAAGAAGTACTTGGTAGAGTCTTTGATGGATTAGGAAGACCAAAGGATGGATTACCTGATCCAATTGCTGATAAATTTATTGATATTAACGGTGAACCAATGAATCCCGAACAACGTGAATATCCAAAAGATTTCATTCAAACTGGTGTATCTGTAATTGATGGATTGATTACTCTTGTAAGAGGACAAAAACTTCCAATCTTTTCAGGTTCTGGTATGTCACACAACTTACTTGCAGCACAAATTGCAAGACAAGCATCAGTAGTTGGTACTAATGATGACTTTGCTGTAGTCTTTGCAGCAATTGGTGTGCAATACAGTGAAGCAGAATATTTCAGAAGAAGTCTAAATTGGTGTGCAATACAGTGAAGCAGAATATTTCAGAAGAAGTCTAGAAGAATCTGGTGCACTAAAAAGAAGTGTTCTATTTTTGAATACCGCAGATGATCCTGCAATTGAAAGAATTATCACTCCGCGTGTTGCATTAACTGTTGCTGAATATTTGGCATTTGAATTAGGAATGCACGTCTTAGTTATTCTTACTGATATGACAAACTATGCAGAAGCATTAAGAGAAATTAGTGCAGCAAGAGAGGAAGTTCCTGGAAGAAAAGGATATCCTGGTTATCTTTACACTGACCTTTCAACACTTTATGAAAGAGCAGGCAAACTTAATGGAAGAAAAGGAAGTGTTACACAAGTTCCAATCTTATCAATGCCATCTGATGACATTACTCACCCAATTCCTGACCTTACTGGTTACATTACAGAGGGTCAAGTAGTAGTTGGTAGAGATTTATTCAGACAAGGGGTTTATCCACCAATCAATATTTTGATGAGTCTCAGTAGACTAATGAAAGACGGAATTGGTGAAGGAAGTACAAGAGAAGATCACAGTGAAATTGCTAACCAAGTTTATGATGCATATTCTAGAGCACAAGAAGTAAGAGCACTAGCAGGAATTGTAGGTAAAGCTGGATTAACTGAAATTGATTTGAAATACATGGATGTTGGTGATGTCTTTGAAAAAGAATTCCTTTCACAAGCAACTGATGAAAATAGAACAATTGAAGAAACACTTGCTATTTTATGGAAGATTGTCTCAAAATTACCAAAGAATGAAATTACTAAAATTAAAGATAAGTACGTAGATCAATATTATCAAGGAGAATAACAAAATGTCATTTGGACAAAATGTTGCTGCCACAAAAATTGAACTTTTCAAATACAAAAAATCAAGTCAAGTTGCTGTAATGGTACAAGGAATTTTAGATGATAAACGTAAAGTTTTGTTAAAAAATATTGAAGAGATGATTGAAGAAGCTTCAAAAGCAAGAGGGGGAATTTGGGATCCTTTACAAGATATTTACAAATCAGTTAATGAGGCATACTTGGCATTAGGAACTAACACTGTTGATTCTGTTGCTGAATCCACACCTCCAGTTATGGAAGTAGATGTGCATGTACGAAGAGTAGTTGATGTTAAAATTCCAGCACTCTCAGTAACTGAAAAAGATACAAAATCAATGCCTTATGGATTTGCAGATACAAATTCTTCAATTGATAGAGCAGCAAAACAAATCAAAGAATTAATGCCTAAAATTTGTAAAGCAGCAGAATATGAGAATTCTATTTTTAGTCTTGCAAAAGCACTAGAAAAGACACAAAAACTGCTAAATGCACTAGAAAATGTAATTATTCCTCAATATCAACAAAAAATTAGATTTATTCTATCTACTCTTGAAGAAAGAGAAAGAGAAGAATTCGCAAAGTTAAAAAAAGTGAAAGCTAAAATGGAAAGTAGAAAATAATGGCAAAAGAAGAAATAAAAAAATTAGTTGAAGATTCTAAGATTGTAATAGATAAAGATCTTGATAATTTTATCAAGTCAATTCAAAATGATTTGACATTGTTTAAAAAGAAAACACTTGATAAAATTTAGATGGCAAAAGAAGAAATAAAAAAATTAGTTGAAGATTCTAAGATTGTAATAGATAAAGATCTTGATAATTTTATCAAGTCAATTCAAAATGATTTGACATTGTTTAAAAAGAAAACACTTGATAAAATTTAGTTTCGTAATATCATCATGATTTAAATAAGGAACTTTAAGGAATCAAAATAATGAAACCTGTCGTTTTATTATTATTAGTAGCATCATTTGCTTTCGTAGCTGCAGGTCTTACTGATGTAGCATATGCTGCAGAAGAAGGAGCTGCAAGTGGTATGAGTGATGGCTCTAAACTAATTGGTGCTGGTATTGCATTTGGTGTTGCAGCCGGTGGCGCTGGTGTAGGTTTAGGTCAAGTAGGTGCTGCAGGTCTTGCAGTAATTAGTGAGAATCCTGCTTTGCAGTCTAAGGTATTCATCTTCGTAGGTATGGTTGAATCAATTGCAATCTACGGTATAGTTATGATGTTTATCATCTTAGGACAATAGTCCTTTACTACAAAATTTTTAAATTTTTAATTTTATTTTTTAATTATATCTTATTTCGTTTACATCTAAAATTCTTGCACAATATCTACACTTGAGTATCATTGCTTCTTTATCAATTAAATCCATTATTGATTCAATATGCTCTGTACTGTTTGTAATACAATCAGGATTTGAACATCGAAATATTCTATCTATTTCATTTGGAAGTGCAACTCGTCGTTTTTCAATTAGTTTATAATTTTTAATAATATTGATAGTTGCTTTTGGAGCTATAACTGCAATTTTGTTTGTATCATCATCTTTCAGAAATTTATTTTCAACTTTAATAATATCTTTTTTCTTTGATTTTCCACTTGGTACATTCAAAGCTATGGTGATTAAACTCCCATCTTTACCATCAATTCTTAAGGCATCAAGTACCTGTATGCCTTTACCTTCATCAATATGATCAATTACGGTGCCTTCTTTGATTCGTCTAACCATTAGTTCAGACTGTTCCATCAGAATACTTTGTATAGTGACCTGTATATATTATTGAAAGAATGAACGAATTCTATCAAAAAGATATTATTTCAATTAAGGACTATGGTAAAGAACAACTCGAAAAAATTTTTACATCTACTGATAAGATGATACAATTAGATTCCTCTCAAAGGAGAGAAATCTGTAAAGGAAAAACTTTGGGATATTTGTTTTATGAACCAAGTACTAGAACTCGTCTTAGTTTTGATTCTGCAATGGCATCAGTTGGAGGTAATTCTTTAGGAATTTCAAATATTTCCTCATCATCAACTCAAAAAGGTGAGAGTCTTGCTGATACAGTAAAAATAATGTCTATCTATTCTGATATTCTTGTTTTAAGACATACTTTGGATGGTTCAAGTAGATTTGCATCTGAGATTTCAGAAAAACCTGTAATTAATGCTGGTAGTGGTACTGAAGAACACCCTACTCAAGCAATTCAAGATTTGTTTACAATAAAAAAAGAAAAGAAAAAGATTGATGGATTAAAGATTGGTATTATTGGTGATCTAAAATATGGGAGAACTGTTTACTCATTATTGTATGGTTTAGGCAATTATGATGTTGATGTTCGTTTGATTTCACCAGAATCACTACGAATAAGATCTGATTCTACTTATGAAATCAAAAAGAATTTAGATTTTACTGAATCAACAAACATAGAGGATCATATTGGTGAACTTGATGTTCTTTATGTCACAAGAATTCAAAAAGAACGATTTCCTGATGAAGAAGAATATCTCAAAGTTAAGGGTAGTTATGTAGTTGGACTTGATATTGTTAAACAAATGAAAGATGATTCAATTATTTTACATCCATTACCTAGAATTGATGAGATTTCTACTGAAGTTGATAATACAAAAAATGCTAAATATTTTCAACAAGCTGAATATGGGAAACATACTCGTGCCACTTTATTGGGTTTAACACTAAATGAAAATGGGTTTTAATTTAATAAATTTCCGTATTCCATATATTTAGAAACATTAAATGATGATTTAATGTTAGAAACAAAAATTATTCCAATTTTCCCTTTAGACTTAGTTCTATTTCCAAGACAAGAACTTCCACTTCGAATTTTTGAGCCTCGTTACAAACAACTAGTTGATGATTGTATGCTTGGTGATGGTCAATTTGGGGTTTGTTTGATTGATGAGCATAATTCTGTAAATGGATGGAATTCCCCAAAACTGGTGGGAACTATTGCTAAAATTAGTAAATGTGAGGATGTTGAACTTGATGGATTACAATTGCATATTGAAACTATGGGTAGAAATTCATTTAGAATAAAAAAAATTATTCCACCTGTTATTTCTCAACCTACAAATTATGATCCACTTTCAGTTGAAGGCCATCAAGAAGTTTCAAAAATTCATGAGGAAATTGGAACCCAAGAAAAAATGTACATACAAGCTAAAGTAGAAATGATTCCTGAAATTGATGAAAGTGTTTCTTTAATAAAATGGAATGGATTAATTGAATTATGGAAGAAGAAAATTATTTATCAAGCATTACCCCAAATTGTTGAATCACATGCACTTGATCATGTTTTAGAACAATACTATCTTACTAGTGATACACCTACAATTGATTACATTTACTCCCTTGCTGCACTTGGTGCAAAAGATCCAAATGAACTTCAACCACTTTTAGAGGCAGCTACAATTGATGAATTAATTGAAACAACTAAGGAATTGTTGACAGTCAAATAGGCTTATTTGTTGAAAATAATGTTATCAAGTAAAATAGGTCTATGTATTGAGAAAAATGTGTCAATAAAAAAAATTTTAATTTTTTCAATAATTTTTTGTTTGCTTTTTCCAGCAAGCAGTGTTTATGGACATGGTTTAGGAATTGATACAATTTCTTCAATTAGTATTCAAGAAAAACAATTTTCTGTTTCTATTGAAATGCCTATGTATTTTGAAAATGATCAGGAGCAAATTACAATTACTGCAACAGATAATGAAACTGATGAAAATGTAAAAAATGTTACATATCTAATTGGAATTTTTTATAAAAATGAAATGATATTGAGAAACTACTTTTTTGCTGAAAATGGAATTTTACCAATTGTTGTAACTCCAACAGATGAATGTAAAAAATGTTACATATCTAATTGGAATTTTTTATAAAGATGAAATGATATTGAGAAACTACTTTTTTGCTGAAAATGGAATTTTACCAATTGTTGTAACTCCAACAGATGATGGGAGTATCGAAATTATTGGACAACAAGATTCCTTACTTGGAGCTTGGTATGGTACTGAATCAAACCCTGTGGAAATAACAGGTCCTTTGTTTAATTCAGGTGGACTGTATACTTTTGAAATTGAGGTACGAACAATTGATGAGCCTACCAATATCATAGAAAATTCTGGTGTGTACAATGCTGATTTGACTATAGTTGAATCTGTATCTTTTCCACAAAAAGATCAAAATAACAAAGATGTAGAATTTAGTACAAAATCCTATTTTGATTCAGTCTCTAATTTCTACTATAATTTTGAGGCTAAAGAAGTAACATTTGAGATGCCGTTTGATTGGAATGAAAGTCAAATGTCTCACGTATCTGTTGTACATGTTGAAACACATTTTCCAAAAGATTTTGCTGAGTTTTTGAGTCCTAGTTATTCTGGTTATGCAAATGGAATAAAATTATTCAAATCTTCTGTAACCGTTGATGATTATACCTATGATGATGAACGCACAGTTCATTTTGTTTTACTACAGGATCATCTTAGATTTTTGAAAAATGAAATGCGAGCATCAGAACAACCATTACCAGATAATATTGTGTTTAAGTTATCAGCAAGTGAAGAAACTAAATTCCCATTAATTGCTTATACTGCAAGTGAAGATTTCAAAATAAATCTTGCATGGGATCCTATGAATATTGAAGCTGGAGTTCCTACTAATTTTGTTTTTACAATTAGAGATAGTTATACTGATTCACCAATGAGACTTTCTGATTATACATTTGTAATTATTCAAAAGAATGAAGAAATTCATCGTATCTCTGGTAATGCAGAAGTTGGTGGTGATTTTGAAAAATTTACATTTTCTAAAGATCAAACAGGACCTACAGTGATTAAATTTGAAAATATTAGAAATACTGGACAAGAAACCGAATTTGCTCTAGTTGTAGTTGAAGAAGCAGTTGGTAAAGAAGTTGTAGAGGAAGAAACAGTTGTTGAAGAAGTTGTTGCAACTCAAGAATCTGAAGAAGGTGGAGGTTGTTTAATTGCAACTGCAGCATATGGTTCAGAACTAGCACCACAAGTTCAACAACTCAGAGAGTTAAGGGATAATCAATTATTACAAACAGAATCTGGCTCAGCATTCATGGGAACATTCAATGACATTTACTACACATTCAGTCCAACAATTGCAGACATGGAACGTGAAAATCCAGTCTTTAAAGAAATTGTAAAAGCTGGATTAACTCCAATGTTATCCACATTATCAATTATGGAAAATGCTAATTCAGAATCAGAAGTTCTAGGACTTGGATTATCCGTAATTGCACTAAACTTGGGAATGTATATCGGACTTCCAGCATTTGGAAT
>Ga0208764_10001283_pt1 | contig 16339 bp, 20 predicted proteins | sample ETNtaG_18_FD_185762 | JGI IMG/M metagenome (GOLD analysis project Ga0208764, IMG submission 185762) | Marine microbial and viral communities from oxygen minimum zone, Eastern Pacific Ocean - ETNP201302SV91 (SPAdes) (version 2) | ecosystem: Environmental > Aquatic > Marine > Oceanic ... | reverse complement strand
CAACCAGAACCACAACCACAACCAGAACCAGAACCAGAACCACAACCAGAACCACAACCACAACCAGAAGAAAGTGATGATCCTTTCGATGGAATTGAAACTGATGACATTAACAATTATGCTGATATGTATGACGTTCCTCCACCAGAAACTGATAATGAAGCAAAAAAATTAGCTAATCAAATTAAGAAATGGATTCAAAATGGAAGACCTAAACCTTAGTTTACAAAACTATAAGAAACATCTTCTATTCTATAATCTATGACTCACAAAGCGCATAATGTAGATGTTCTCACATTAGATGAACTAGAATCTAAAGAAATTAATCATATAATTGATTTAGCGATAGATTTGAAAAAGAAACAAAAAAAAGGAAAAGAAAAACCACTTTTACAAAATAAAACACTTGCAATGATATTTGAAAAGCCTTCTACTAGAACACGTGTAAGTTTTGATATAGGAATGTTTCAACTTGGGGGTCATACACTTACATTATCTTCAAATGATCTTCAATTATCTCGTGGTGAATCTATTGGAGATACAGCAAAGACACTTTCTCGTTATGTAAATGTGGTAATGGCTCGTGTTTATGATCATAAATCTTTAGAAACTTTTGCAAGAAATTCTTCCATCCCTGTAATTAATGGACTTTCTGATTCATTTCATCCATGTCAAATACTAGCAGATTTCATGACAATTAAAGAACATAAAAAAAATCTAAAGAAAATAAAAATTGCTTGGATAGGTGATGGGAATAATGTTTGTAATTCATTGATATTAGGATGTGCAAAATTAAAAATAAAACTCTCTATTGCTATTCCTGATGGATACGAACCTGATCTTGATGTTATCAAAACTGGTAAAGATGCTGAAATTTTAGAGGTTTCTGATAATCCTGAACAAGCAGTAAACGATGCGGATGTTGTAATGACTGATACTTTTGTTTCTATACACAACACAAATTCTGATCGCGTTAAAAAATTCCTTCCAAAATTTCAAGTTAATCAGTCATTAATGAATAATGCCAAAAAAGATGCTATCTTCATGCATTGTCTTCCTGCAAAACGTGATCAAGAAGTAACTTCTGATGTTATTGATGGTTCACAATCTGTTGTTTGGGATGAAGCTGAAAATCGTTTACATGTCCAAAAAGCATTGTTAGTTCACCTTCTTGGCGTCTAAGGTTTATAATACCAATCTCAAGTTTTCCCTCTATAGATGGCATATTCAAAGATATTACAAAGAATTCGTAGTGAGAAAACTAACTATCGGAAACGAAAAATCATGCTTATGGGAAAGAGCGATTTCATTACAGTTAATATTACAAATGAAAATACTCAAGTCCAAATTGTAAAACCTGAAATTAAAGGGGATAAAGTTTTGGCATCTGCACATTCTAGATTCTTACTCAAAGACGGTTGGAAGGGTTCACGAAAAAATATTCCTGCATCATATTTGACTGGTTATATGGCTGGAAAAAAAGCATTATCAAATGGAGTCACTGATGCAATTTTGTACAGTGGTACTAGAAGATATACTGATAGAATGGCTGCTGCATTAAAAGGTGTAATTGATGCCGGTGTTAAAGTCCCAGCTGATGAAGAAGCATTTCCAGCTGATGAAAGAATTAATGGTGAACATCTTAAAATAAAAAATGATGTTGCAAGTGTTAAATCAAAAATTGATAGTGAGGCAAAAGTCAAATGAGTATTGAAAAAACTATCAAAAAAACTCCGCAACAGCAACAGCAAGCTAGAGGTGGACCTGGAGGAAGACCTGGTGGACCTGGAGGAAGACCTGGTGGACCTGGAGGAAGACCTGGTGGACCTGGAGGCAGAGGTGGTCGTCAAGGTGATAGACCAAGAAGACCACGACGTGAACCTGTTGTTGAAGTGTGGGAGCCAAAAACAATCTTAGGAAAAAAAGTTGCATCTGGTGAAATCACAACAATGGAAGAAATTTATGAAAAAGGTTTACGTATACAAGAAGCAGGAATTATTAAAAAATTGCTACCTGATTTAAAAACAGAAGTCATTGATGTTGGTTTAATTCAAAAGATGACTCCAAACGGACAGTCAACAAGATTCAAAGCTTTGGTTGCAGCAGGTAATCAAAATGGTTGGCTTGGAATTGGTCTAGGAAAATCTAAACAAATGAGAATTGCAATAGAAAAAGCAAACAATGCAGCATTTCTAAATGTTAGTCCAATTAAACTTGGATGTGGAAGTTGGGAATGTAGATGTGATGAAAAACATTCTGTTCCATTTACTGTTAAAGGAAAAGGTGGAAGTGTGACAATTGAAATTTTACCTGGTCCGAGAGGATTAGGACTTGTTGCAGGTGGAAAGATTCGTAATTTATTAAAATTAGCAGGCGTAAAAGATGCATGGACTCATACAAATGGTTCTACTGCAACAATGAATTCAACATCAAAAGCATTACTTGAATGTCTAAGACAGACATTCAGCCAGGGATAATTATCATGTCTAAATCATATCTTGTGGTAAGAATTAGTGGAACCGCTGACGTACCATATTGGGCTACTACCACAATGAATCTATTAAAATTAGAAAAGAAACATCGTGCTGTAATTATTCCTGAAATAGATAATACTATTGGAATGCTAAGAAAAGTTCAACATTATGTGGCTTGGCAAGAACTTGATGTTGAAACTGCAAAAGAACTTTTAGATAAAAAAGCACGAAAATCAGGGTATAAGAAAATCACATCTGAAGATATCATCGCATTAGGATACAAATCTGTAGATGAATTAGCCTCTGCATTAGCAGAAGGCAAAACATCACTTTCAAAATTGAAACCTCTAAAACCTTGGTTTGCACTTGATCCTCCGAGACATGGCTTCAAAAGAAGCTGCAAAAAACTCTATGGTCAAAAAGGCGTTTTAGGTCATAACAAAGAACTTTTAGTTATCGTAAAGAGGATGATGTAAAATGGCAACACGATTAAGAAAAACTAGAAGACTCCGAGGCGGAAGACATATGGGCTGGGGTCAAGTTGCACAACACAGATCCTTTGGTCATAAAGGTGGACTAGGACGTTCTGGACATTTGAAACATTTAGCAAGTACTGTAATTAAAGAAGATCAAGATCATTTTGGTCATGAAGGAACTCATTCTCCACATCCAAGTATTACCAAAGTTTGGATAAATGTTAGAGATTTGAACGATTTATTTTCCAAATCTGGTAAATCTGAAAATTCTAAAAATACTTTAGATTTAGAATCACTTGAAATTGAAAAATTACTTGGTGGAGGCAAAATTAATACCGCATACACAATAAAAGTAAAAAATGCAACACCATCTGCAATTGAAAAAGTAAAACAAGCAGGTGGTGAAGTAATTCTCCCTATTCAAAAAACTGAAGAAAAAATTGAAACAAAAACTGAAGATGTAGAAAACAACGATGGCTGAAGGAACACTAACTGAAACTATACGAAAAATTGTAGCCAAGGCTGAACCTTACATTCCTCAAGTTCCAAAACCAAAAAAGAAGATCCCATTACAATCAAAAATACTGTGGACTTCTGGATGTTTAGTTATTTATTTAGTGATGGGTCAAACTCCACTATTTGGAGCAACTGCACCTGAATTTGATTTCCTAGCATTTGCAAGAGTAATTTTTGCATCTGCACAAGGTTCACTTGTTGAATTAGGTATTGGGCCAATTGTTACGGGTGGATTGTTGATGCAATTACTTCGTGGTTCTGATATTTTGAAATTTGATTTCAAAAATCCTGCAGAACGTGGTGTATTTCAAACTGCAACAAAACTTGTAACTTACATTGTAATCGTAGCAGAATCAATTGTCTATGCAATCGCTGTTTATGGACCTGGAATTACTGAGCCGCATATTCTATACATACTGATAGGGCAGCTTATGGGTGCGTCTGTAATTGTCATGTTCTTGGATGAGACAATCCAAAAAGGATGGGGTCTAGGTAGTGGAATCAGTATATTCATTATGGCTGGAGTTGCTCAACAAATTCTTTGGAGTTTATTCAGTCCAATGCCTGCCGGTGATGGTGGGGCCGTTGGTGTATTTCCGTTCATTGGTCAGATGGTTGCGTATGGTGATGTAGCAGATGCACTGTTTAGGTCTAATCAACTGCCGAGTGTTTTTGGATTGTTCTTAACTGCAGGAATTCTGGCAATACTTGTATACACTCAAGGAATGAAGGTAGAAATTCCAATTGTTTCTACAAAGTATAGAGGATTTGCAGCAACTTATCCAATTAAAATGATGTATGTTTCAAACATTCCTGTAATCTTAGCTTCAGCATTAACTGCAAATGCTGTATTTATTGGACAGATGTTTTGGTCACAATTTAACCCGCGGAACAATAATGCGTTTTTGAATATTCTGGCACAATTTGATCCGACGGCACCATCATCGCCAATTGGTGGAATTGTTTACTTTATCACTCCTCCAAGAGGTTTAGATTTAGCCGCACAGGATCCTATACGAGCTATTGGTTATGTAATATTTATGATTGGAATTGTAATTGTCTTTGGAAGATTATGGGTTGAGCTTGGTGGACTTTCTCCAAAGAAAGCTGCACAAAATCTTTTAGATGCAGATGTTCAAGTACCTGGATTCAGACGTTCAAACAAACCAATTGAAACATTACTTAATCGATATATCCCATCCGTTACGATAATTGGTTCTACAATTCTTGGTTTAATTGCAGGCGTCTCAGATGTATTAGGTGTATTTGGTACTGGAATTGGAATCTTGCTTTCTGTAGATATTCTAATTAATTACTATAACCAATTAGTAAAAGAACAGGTGGAAGTTGTCATGCCACGGTTAGGTGCTTTACTTGGTAGAACGTAAAAAAGTTGTAATAGTTGGAATTCCCGGAGTAGGGAAAACTTCTCTAGTTACACGTATTGTCGAATTAATTAATGCTGAAAAACATTGTGCCAGCGTACACAGTTATGGAACTGTAATGATGGATGAGGCAGAAAACAATCAGGTTACTGATAGAGATAATCTCAGACATTTGCCTGTAGCACAACAAAAAGATTTACAAAAACAAGCTGCAACTGCAATATCTCAATTAACAGATGATGTAGTGTTTATTGATACTCATGCATTCATTTCCACAGATGAAGGATTTTATCCTGGTCTTCCATATCATGTAATACAAATTCTTGAACCTACTCATCTTATTGCAATATCTGCACGTCCTGAAGAAATTTACAATCGTAGAATGAAGGATGATACTAGAAATCGTGATAAAATTTCAATAGAAGCAATAAAAAAGGAATTGGCAGTACAAGATGCAATGTTGGCAAGTTGTTCTGTTTTATCTGGTTCTCCACTCAAAGTCATACTAAATAATGAGGGAAAAATTGATGATGCAGCACAAAATGTAATAGATGCAATAGGTATGGGTGTTTAAATGGAATTTAATTTTATACTAAACTTCATTGATACAATATTCCTTCAAATGGATTTCTTTGGTATGAGAGAAGGTCCTTTAGGTACTGATGATCCGATGATAAAAGGTGTAATTCTATCAATGTTGGCAGTTGCTGGTTTCGGAATCGCATTAAATTTAATCAATTCATCAATTAGACGCAAAATGGTTGATCAAGTAAAACAAAGACGAATTACAAAAGAGGTAAGAGCATGGCAAAAAGAAAGGATGGCTGCATTTAGATCTAAGGATCAAGCAAGAATTGCATCTGCAAACAAAAAATCTGCTTACATGAATAAAATGAACATGGAAATGATGCAGATGAATATTAGACCAATGATGATTACAATCATTCCTTTAATGTTGATTTTCTATTTTGTACTTCCACAATTATTCTCCTACACTGTAGCACTGTCACCAATTCCGCTAAATGTAATCCCTGGTGATTGGTTCGAGTTAACATGTACTGCACTCAAAGTTGAAGAAGGGGCATACTGTCAAGATGAAAATGCATTATACTTATGGGCTTGGTATTTCTTATCATCCATTGCATTTAGTGGGCTCATAATGAAACTAACTAAAACACAAATGGATTTAGGATAATTGTCAAAATCCATTGTAGTGTCTGGCCTTCCTGCCATTGGAAAAACTACTGTCGCAAAAGGACTTGCACAAGAATTCAATTTAAATTACCTTAGCGGTGGTGATATTCTCAAAGATCTTGCAAGTGAACAAGGATTTTCTTCTAGCGGTGATGATTGGTGGGACACTCAAGATGGAATGAAATTTCTTAACCAAAGAAAAGAAAATTCAGAATTTGATAAAAAAGTTGATGAAAAATTAATCCAATTATTTGAAAAGGGTAATGTTGTTATCACTAGTTACACACTTCCTTGGTTAATTGACAGTGGAATAAAATTATGGTTAGATGGGACCCTAATGAATAGTGCAAAACGTATGCAGAATCGAGATAACATGGATGCATCATCTGCATTAGAAGTTGTCAATAAAAGATTTAACGAAAATAAGTTAATCTATAAGAATTTGTACAATTTTGAGTTCGGTGATGATCTTTCCGTCTTTGATAAAATCATTGAAACTAATGGTATTAATGCCGAACAAGTATTGGAAATTGCAAAATCAAGTGTGAGAGAATTACTTTGACTCTGAAACAATTAGAAAATCTTGTAAAACTTGATGAAGATCTAACAAATCCTGAATATGGTACATATTATAACAAAAGAACAATTCGACAACTTTTAGAATACGGCTTGATTCTAATTGATAAACCTCCTGGACCTACTAGTCATGAAGTTGTTGCTTGGGCAAAAAGAATTTTAGAAATTCCTAAAGCAGGTCATAGCGGAACACTTGATCCACAGGTTTCAGGCGTATTACCTCTTGGTTTAGGTGAAGGAACAAAAGCTTTAGGAGTATTATTGTTAGGTCCAAAAGAATATCATGCTTTAGGTAGATTACATTCATTACCTTCTAAAGAAAAACTTGAACAAATTCTTGAATTGTTTCGCGGTGAAATTTTTCAAAAACCCCCACAACGTTCAGCTGTAGTCAGACAAACAAGAAGTAGAACAATTTATGAATTAGAATTGTTAGAACAAAAAGAACGTTTAGTTCTATTACGAATCTTATGTGAAGCAGGAACCTACATTCGAAAATTATACTATGATATGGGTGAGCTATTGGGTCCAGGTGGTTCCATGATAGAGTTACGTCGTTCACGTGTACATCAGTTTGATGAAGAAAATTTAGTTACTATGCATGAACTTGCAGATGCATATGCTACATGGAAAGAAAACAACGATGATTCTAAACTTCTAAAAATAATCAAACCAGTAGAAGAAACTCTAAGTGAAATTAAATCCGTAGTAATTCGTGATTCTGCAATTGATTCCATGTGTCATGGTGCCCAATTGGCAATTCCTGGAGTATTGGAAATATCTCAGTATTTAGAAAAAGGTGATTTAGTTGGAATTTACTCCCAAAAAGGTGAAATTGTTGCTCTAGCAGAATCTCTGTTATCTGAAAATGAAATCAAAGACCAATCAAAAGGATATGCATTTCAAACCAAACGAATTATTATGAAACCAAACACCTATCCAAAAAATTGGCGTACAAGTTCACCACAAAAAGAGTAACTTGTTTCCTAGAAGTCTACTTTTTGCAATAGTTTTGGGTGTTGTAGCTGGTCCAATCTTCGGAATAATTTTATTTGAATATGGAATTGAAGAACAACTGGTTTATGTGGATGGTACCTCGTTATCCATTGTAACTGAAAAAACAAATTTCAATTTGGGCGAATCAATCTCAATTCAAATTGTTAATTCAGGCACGGATGAACTAAAATTCTCTGATGCATCATATGGATTAGTAATAAAACAATTAGATAGCATACCTATTTTTTCACCTGTATCTGCTCAAATAATTTCTAAACTTGACTCCCATGATGAAGTAACTTTTGTTTGGGATCAAATAAAAAATAATGGAGATCTAATATTGGAGGGTACCTACAAAATCACATCAAAAGCTATTACATTAGATGGAAGTATTATAGAAAAAATTGTTATAATACATGTTTTCAAATAACAACCTAATGCATTTTTATAATCACTGTCAAATTATTATTTAGCGAAAGCTAATGCCGAGGTCGCCTAGCCTGGTAGGGCGCGTGCCTGGAAATCTAAAAACCATAAAGCACGTTCTCGCAAGGGATCGAGAGTTCAAATCTCTCTCTCGGCGCCATCTTTAATTTAAAATTCAAGCAAGTACAATCGATTCTATTGAAAAAATTCGATATTGCCATAATAGGTGGTGGAATTTTAGGTACAACAATTTCATATTGGATATCTAATCTTTATGACTCTAGTGTATGTGTTATAGAAAAAGAAACCAATGTTGCAAAACATACTAGTGGAAGAAATACTGGTGTTGTTCATACCCCGTTTTATCTAAATCCTGAAAAGAAAAAATTTTTTGCCAAATCTGCGCATATATCACATGATTTATGGAAAACATTAGCAACAAATACAATGTCACCGTGGAATGAGATTGGAACTATAGAAGTTGCTTTAGACGAAACACAACATAAAACTCTGGAAAAATATTATAAATGGGGAATACAAAATGGCGTTTCTGAAAATAATTTATTATTACTTGATTCAAATGAATTGAAACAAAAAGAAAAAAATATTGAATGTCACTCTGGATTATTATGTAAAAGTGATGTATCCACTGATTATTCTAAACTCACACAAGAAATACAGAAAATATCTGTTAAAAATTCAACTGAATTCCTTTTTCAGAAAAATGTTAAATCATTTATTATAAGTGATGATATAATTCAAATAAATTTTACAGATAACTCTTCAATTGAATGTAATTATTTAATTAATTGCTCTGGTGGAAATTCACTTGATATCGCAAAAGAATTTGATTTACTTCAATCACACTCTGACTTGCATTTTAGAGGTGAATACTGGATAGCTGATAGTAGTTATGCTGATATTGTAAAAACAAACATTTACTCAGTTGCAAGACATCCTGAATTTCCTTTTCTTGATCCTCATTGGATTAAACGTGCTAATGGAACTGCCGAGATTGGACCAAACGCTGTACCTGTACCTACTCCTGAAACATATGATGGTTTTGTAACTGATATTCCGTCAACTATATCAAAATTAGGAGAAATTTTGACAGGTGGTGCAAAAAAATTATTTCTTAATCCTGATTTCTTATCATTAATTTCACATGAGTTTAAGAGCTCAATTTCAAAAGATGCAATGGTTCAACGTGTTATGGATTTTATTCCTTCTCTAAAACCAGATTATTTTACAAAAAAAGGAACTGCAGGAATACGTACTCCAGTTATTTCTCCAGATGGAACTTTTATTTCTGATGTGATGGAACGTGAAGGACATAATTCATTTCATATTGTGAACTATAATTCACCTGGTGCAACTGGAGCCCCTGCATATTCTGCTCTAGTTATTCGAAAACTACAGGATAAAGGAATTTTGAAATCCCCAAATTCTCAAAAAAATTCATTATGGAACTTTAATTCTATAATAGAACAAATTTAATATTCCTTAAAAATGGTAATTTTATGTTCCCTGATAGATGTTCTGTAAAACAAAATGGGCATGATTGTGTAAATCCACCCGAATATGTTGTAGAAATAGTTCATAATGATGATTCTTACATGGTTGGAATTACATGTGAAAAACACAAAGATGTTGTAACTGTAAAAATTGGTGAACTACAAAAAATAGGAAAAATACCTGAAGGTACACTTGAATTCCAAAAACTTAAAGCTGTTGGAACTGACTGTGTTAAAGGAAATCCTGATGATGTGTTAATTCAATTGGATTAAACTGAATAAAGTAACTTCTTTCTCTCTAATGCTAAAACTAAATTTCTTACTGTAATGTCTGACATTTTTTGTCTTGTTTCTTTAGTTGAGCTTCCAACATGTGGTGCTAAAACAACATTTTCTAGTTTTAGTAATGAATTATCTTTCTTAATAGGTTCTGACTCATAAACATCCATTCCTGCACCTTGAATCTCTTTTTTCTTCAAAGCGGTAACTAGTTGTTTTTCATTTACAATTTTTCCTCTAGATGTATTTATCAAAAAAGAAGTCTTTTTCATCTTTTTAAATTTTTTTGAATTCATTAAATGATGAGTATCTTTATTGTATGGAACATGTAGTGAAATTACATCACTTTTTTTATACAGTGTATTTTCTGAAACATATTTTGTTTTCAACATCTTCTCTATACTTTTTGATACTGGTCTTCTATTATGATAAATCACATTCATACCTAGACCATTTGCTTTTTTTGCTACTTCTCTTCCAATTCTTCCCATTCCTATAATCCCGATAGTTTTCCCTGCAATTTCTGTGCCTGTATAATCATAGGCACCAAAAATTTGATTCCATTTTTTATTACGAATAATCCTATCTCCTTCAGAAATTCTTCTTAGAACATCTAGAATTAATCCAATTGTCAACTCGGCTGTTGCATTTGTTAAAACTTCTGGTGTGTAGCCAATTTTGATTTTTTGAGATTTCGCAAAATTCACATCGATGTGGTCAAAACCTACACTGAATGTACTAATCGCTTTGAGATTTTTTGCATTACTGATGACTTCTTTATCTATCGTATCATATGGATGACAAATCAAACCATCCATATCTTTAATTTTATTAATTAGATTTTTTTTTGGAATTGGAATTTTACCTACATGTAATACTACATTGCATCTATTTCTTAATTCATCTAGTGCAGATCTATGTAGGCGTCTTGTGACTAACACCTTGAAACGTTTTTTCATTGAATGTTTGGTCAAACCATTTATAATATTTAATCATAATAGGAGTATTGTCTTCTGATGATTTACTAAATTGTTCTGAATGTAAAAAACCTATAGAACAATGTATCTGTGTTTGTCCATATTGTGGAGAACGTGACAAATGTGAATGTGCATTATTTGATGCAGCAACGGGTGAATGAAATGGTAACTGATTTCACATGGATGATTGGTGGGCCACAGGGTAGTGGTGTTGAAACTGCCGCTAATATCTTCTCTCAAGTTTTCTCAAAAATGGGGTATCAAATATTTGGAAAACGTGAATATTATTCAAACATTAAAGGTGAACATAGTTATTTTGCAGTAAGAGTTTCTGAAAAACAAATTCGTTCTAGTGTGAAAGGAACAAATATGTTGATTGCGTTTGACGCTGAAACTATTTTTCGTCATGCAGATGATGTCTTAGAAAATGGAATTATAATTTATGATTCAACATTAGAAAATGTAAAAGTTTCAGATGTTATTACATTTGATAATGATTTTAGAGTGAGATTGGGAAATATTCTGAAATCTAAAAACAAAGAGGATACTGTTAAAGGAATTCTGGAATTAGCATCTGAAAATGGTGCATCAATACACTCTGTTTCTTTTCGTAGTCTATTAACTGAATTATCTGAAAAATTAGAAAATCCACGAATCAAAAATATGAGTCGTATGTTCAATGTTTTAGGAGTTTCTCTTTCACTAGGATTGTTAATGATTCCTTCAGAAAAATTAACTGAATCTGTAAATTCAATTTTCTCAAAGAAAAAATCTATAGCTGAAATGAATGTGTCTGCAGCAAATTTTGCTTACAATTATGCTACTGCCAAATTTGAAAATATTGGTATAAAATTTGAAGAAAAAGAAATTGAAGAAAACACTCTTCTAGTTCAAGGATATTATGGCACATCAATTGGAAAAATTATTGCTGGATGTAGATTCCAATCATATTATCCAATTACGCCTGCAACTGATGAGAGTAATTTCCTTGAAACCAACGAAATACTTGAAATTAATGAAGATCGTCCTGGCTCAACACTTGTTATTCAAACTGAAGATGAAATTTCTGCGATAGGTATGGCTATTGGTTCATCATTAACCGGAGTACGTTCTGCTACGTGTACTTCCGGACCTGGTTTTGTATTGATGATTGAATGTCTGAGTTGGGCAGGAATTAATGAAGTTCCAGTTGTAATTACATTTTATCAGCGAAGTGGACCATCTACAGGTTTACCAACACGTCATGGTCAAGATGATTTAGTATGTGCAATTAATTCTGGTGTTGGAGAATTTCCTAAAATTGTTTATGCATCAGGTAGTGTTTCAGATAGTTTCTATGATACGACTCAAGTGTTTAATTATGCTGATATTTTTCAAGTTCCTGTAATACACATGATGGATAAATTCATTGCTAGTTCTGTCACAACTTGTCAAAGATTTGATGAAACTAGAGTCAATATTGATAGAGGAAAACTACTAGATGATATTTCTTCAGACAATTATAGACGATTTGAACATACAGAAGATGGATTATCTCCAAGGTCAAAATTAGGTTTAGAAAATGGAATATTTTGGAATACTGGTGATGAAAGTGATATACATGGTCACATCTCTGAAGATCCTGTAAACCGTGTAGAAATGATGGATAAAAGACAATCTCGTCTAGTTCACATACTTGAAAAAATTCCTGAATCTGAACAAATTGTAAAACATTCTGAAGGTGATTTTTGTATTGTTTCTTGGGGTTCAACTCAAGGTCCAATTTTAGATGCTATAGAAATGTTGAAAAATGAAGGTATCGATATTGGATTTGTTGAAATAAAACTTTTACATCCGTTCCCAAAAGAACTCTTAAAAAAATTATTTTCTAATTCTAAAACTATTATTGACATTGAAGCAAACTACACTGGTCAACTAGGTTCATTAATTAGACAAAATTTAGAAAAAGATCCTGATTATTATATTCTAAAATTCACAGGAAGACCAATGACATGTACTGAGTTATACGATACGTTAAAAAAAATTGTTAATAACAATGCAGAAAAAAGAGAGGTTTTAACATATGGTGCTTAAGATAGGAGATTATAAAACTGATGTACATAATGATTGGTGTCCTGGATGTGGAGACTTTGGAATTGTTAATGCTATTCAAATGGCATTAGCAGAAATGGAAATTCCTCGACATAAATCTGCAATATTTTCTGGTATTGGATGTTCTGGAAAAACATCTCATTTCATTAATGTATTTGGTGTTCACACATTACATGGACGTGTTCTAACTTTTGCTCAAGGTGCAAAAATATCAAATCCAAATCTGGAAATTATCGCTGTTGGTGGTGACGGTGACGGTCTTGGAATAGGTGCAGGTCATTTTGTTGCAGCTGGTCGACGTAATGTCAATATGACGTACATAATTTTTGATAATGCCGTATATGGATTAACTAAAGGTCAAGCATCACCTACTTTGAAATTAGGTGAAAAAACTAAATCACTTCCTACTCCTAATACTAACTACAATGTAAATCCAATTGGATTGGCAATTGCTAGTGGATTCACATTCGCAGCAAGAGGTTATTCATATGATGTTCGTCAATTGAAAGATCTAATTATTGCTGCTGTACAACACAAAGGTTTATCATTTTTAGATGTCTTACAACCTTGCCCAACATATAATGATATCAATACAAAAGATTGGTTTAGTGGAGAAGATAGAATTGATGAAACAACAAAAAAACCTATGCCACGTATTTACAAATTAGAAGATACTGACTATGATCCAGTTGTACATTATAGTGATGAAACTGAATTAAATCAGAAAAAAACACAGGCTATTGTAAAATCACTTGAATGGGATGCTAAAATACCAACTGGAATATTTTATAAAAATGAATTAATCACACCATATACTAGAAGATTGATTGATAAAATTCCAAATTATGTAGAAAATCCTTCGGCATTACAAAATATCTCAAAAAATAACACTCCTATTACAAAAATTAACCAAATTCTTGATTCATACAAAGTATAACTATGTCGACAAATGATTATTAGACAGTTTTTTCTATTTTACAACTAATGAATATAACTGATGTAAATAGAATATTTCGGAAATCAATTATCAATGAATTTTTTATTCCTGAATTAATGAAGCTTGATTTTAAGAAATCAAATGTTAAACATCCTGAAATTACTACTGATGGTCTAATGCAATCTAATCTTCTACATATTTTCTTTGATGTTGAAACAGGTAATGATTATCCAGATGGTGATGAATGGTTTATCACTGAATTTCTTTTTCCATATCAAATGAAACTACCTGATACTCTAAAAGGAACTGATTATTTCACGACTATCTCTATAGAAGAAGGAAAAAATTTCTGGCATCATCGTGAATTAATTCGATACAAATATGGAAAATCAAAAAAATTGGATGAGTCTCTTGATTTTATAGAGTTAAAATACAAAGAATTACATGAATTAGTTGAGCCACTTGAAAAAGAAATTAAGTAGTTAATTTCCAACCATTCTCTGAATTAACAAATATTTTTTCATCTGTGTACACAGTATTCAATCTCCATCTAGCAGCTGTTTGATCAAAATTATAGGCCACTTTTTTAACTCCTTTAGGAATTTTATCAGGTGCTAAATGATATGGTAATAACTCTACAACAAAATCTATTTTTTCAACTTCCATCTTAAACCATTGGCTTTGATCAGATTGAATTATGAACATAATATCTGGATCTCCTGAAAAATTTAACTCAATCTTTATAGCTTTTCCATTTCCACGTCTTCGTTTCATTTCTTTAAAAACTCCTTTTAGTCGATCCCATTCCTTAAAATCAAACCATTTGAAAAATTCCTCATTAAATGAATATGGAAATGATATTTCCAAATAACTAACGAATTTATTTTCGTATGTATTTTCAATTTCTTTTTCTTCTGTTTGAAATCTTTTATCCAAAATACTTGTAATCACATTAATTTCCCATGGAGAAATCCCGTAATGTTTCAAGAATAATGGTTGTATTTCATCTGACACGTAGTTTATTCTTGTGATTGATAATTAAAGCTTCAAAGTGTGTGTAAATATTTCCATAGATACATTGCTCCAACTGTTCCAATCATAAACAACATTGGTTTCCAAGCAAAAACTGGTATATCTGGAGTAACTAATTTTATTTTATATTCATCTAACACTTTGTGAACATATTTGCTAATTCTCTTATTCAAAATATCGTATTGTATTCCATTTTTCTTTAGAATACTCTCAATTTCATAAATAACTGCAGTACGTTGACTAAACAAATGTTGTAAATAATCTCTTGAAATCTCAACTTCACCTTGAATTGAAATACTATTTTTTGTATTACTGAATAATCTAACATGCATTTCCCATGGTTTTTTTAATTTTAATGATAAGCCATCTCCAATCTGAAGTGGTTGTTTATGTTCAAATTTCACTGTAGTGAATCCCTCATTAAATAGAATTTTTCTCATCTTCTCTGCACTTTCTTTAACGATTAAATGTAATTCTTCTACTCCTGTCTTCTTATCAACATGAATTTCATTATCTTTCCCATCTCCAAGTGAAACAGTTTTTGGATACCTAGTTACATATTCCATTTAATCCACTCTAAGAAATCTCATATTTAATACTAGATATTTAATTTGAAAAACTACGAATGTAAACACATTGTTCATAGGATATTATCATTTCTTCAGGACTAATTTTTCTATCTGTAAGGTTACAATCTGAGTCTCTAACAATTGTTATAGGGTGTAAATCATTTCCTTCACCCATTTTGTGATTTGCAATTGATGCTAAATTATCTGCAGTTGCTTGAAATGTAACTTTAAGTGGATTTCCGTCTAGATCTTTTTCTCCACGTAAATCTTTTGTAGGCTCAATTCCTGCACATGCTATGGCAACTCCTGTAGTACCAATTCTTGCAGGCATTAATCTACTATCTACTATTATTATACCAACATGCAAATTTAATTCAAGAAAAATTTTTCTCTTTAATTCTTCAGCAAATTTGTATGGTTCATTAGGATAGAGTATAATTTTTGTTCCTTTAGAATTTGATTTATCAATTCCTGCATTAGGTGCTAATATGCCATTGGCACTTGACATGACAAATCCTGCAACTCCTCCTAAAATCTTGTCTGATTCTCTAAAAACAATTTCCATAAATTTTTCATTAGAATTATACTTTTTTGCAATTTCTTTTGCTTTCTTACAAACCTTTGAATTTTCTATTTTTAATATTCGTCCTTGAGAATTTGAGATGAACTTGCTTGAAATAACTATAACATCTTCATTTTTAATTTCAACTTTACTATTTTTTAGAATTTTTTTTAGTTCATCAAAAAAGCAAAATTTACCATCTTTTTTCTCACCTGTTAAAGGAATTACCGTCAAATTCATACCTATTTTTCACATTATTCTCTAATTATTGTTCTGAAAAGCTTTTAATCTCAATTAATGGCATTGTCGTTCATGAACATAACTGAAAAAATATT
>Ga0208764_10001282_pt1 | contig 16348 bp, 15 predicted proteins | sample ETNtaG_18_FD_185762 | JGI IMG/M metagenome (GOLD analysis project Ga0208764, IMG submission 185762) | Marine microbial and viral communities from oxygen minimum zone, Eastern Pacific Ocean - ETNP201302SV91 (SPAdes) (version 2) | ecosystem: Environmental > Aquatic > Marine > Oceanic ... | reverse complement strand
TTACCATTCTGGACTTCTTTGCTTGTGAGAACTGCAAGTTGGATGATTTTGTTGCAGCAACAAGGAATTGTAAATGATTTTTTTGTCATGATTGGTTTAGTAGGTGACGATAGTAGACCAGAAATGATGTATAATAAAACCGGCACCTATATTGCAATGACACAAATTCTTTTACCTTTTATGGTACTGCCTTTGTACAGTGTTATGAAAACAATATCTCCTAGCTTAATGAGAGCAGGAAAATCTTTAGGAGGCACACCATTTGTTGCTTTTTCTAAAGTGTACTTTCCTTTAACAATACCAGGTATAGGGGCGGGCTGTTTATTAGTTTTTATACTTGCGATTGGTTATTACATTACCCCAGCATTAGTTGGCGGTGCATCAGGAACATTGATTAGTAACCAAATAGCTTACCATATGAAAGAAACTCTAGACTGGAGTTTTGCATCAGCTATGGGATTAATGTTGTTAACAGGAGTCTTGGCTGTTTACTGGATTTATAACAAACTTGTTGGAATTGATAATATTAAATTAGGATAGATATGGCATTACCTAAATATACAGAAACTCGTTATAGAATTTGGCATTATTCGTACCTAACAATTTGTGGTTTTGTGTTTTTCTTTTTAATAGCTCCATTGTTTGTGATTTTTCCACTTTCATTTAATGCTGAAGAGTTTTTAGTTTTTTCAGAAGGAATGAAAAGACTTGATCCTGATGCATTTTCTTTAAGATGGTATCATGACATGGTTTATGGAACAAAAAATCCTTGGGGACTTGCAGCAAAAAATAGTTTTATTATTGCAATATTTGCAACTATAGGATCAGTTATTTTAGGCACTGTTGCTGCGTTAGGATTAAGTAGCAGACATATGCCATACAAAGGCATAATAATGGCAACTTTAATATCACCTATGATTGTTCCTCTAATTATTTCAGGAGTTGCAATTTTCTTTTTTATTGCGAAAATTGGATTGGCAGCTACACATCTTGGAATTATTATAGCTCACATTATATTAGGAACTCCATTTGTAGTGATAACAGTTACTGCAACACTTTCAGGTTTTGACCATAGTGTTACAAGGGCTGCATCGAGTCTTGGAAGTGATCCAGTTAATACATTTATGAAAATAACTTTACCATTAATTTTACCAGGAGTGATATCAGGAGCTTTATTTGCATTTGTTACTTCGTTTGACGAAGTTGTGGTAGTATTATTTTTAGCTGGATTGGATAACACTACTATACCAATTCAAATGTGGACAGGTTTAAGAGAACAATTAAGTCCAACAATACTTGCAGTTGCTACTTGTTTAATCGTTCTTTCAACATTAATACTTGTTACTGCGGAACTATTAAGAAGAAGGTCTGAGCGAATAAGAGGCATTAACAGATAACCTTAAGTTAAATTTCAATTCTATATGGAAATTAAAAAAGTTGTTGTAATAGGATCAGGAACAATGGGTAGCGGTATTGCTGCCCAACTCTGTAATGCAAAAATACCTGTAACTTTACTAGATTTAAAAACAGAAATAAGTCAAAAAGCTAAAGATAAAATTTACAATTCTAGACCACCATTATTAATAGATAAGTCAAGAATAGATAATATTAAAGTTGGAAATATTTCAGATGATTTTAATGAAGTAAACACTGCTGATTGGATTGTTGAAGCTGTAGTGGAGAGAATAGATATAAAACACAATATTTATGAAAAAATATTTAAAAATAGAAAACAAGGAGCTATCGTTTCGTCAAATACTTCATCTATTCCAATAAAAGTACTATCTCAAAATTTGACTGATGAACAAAAAAAAGATTTTTGTATTACTCACTTTTTTAATCCCGTAAGGTATATGGGTCTTTTAGAAATTGTTAAAAATGAAAACAATGACCTTAATAAAATTAACTCTTTAAAAGTTTTTTGCGAAAACCTTTTAGGAAAAGGCGCAATTATTTGCAATGATACTCCAGGATTTTTAGGAAATAGAGTAGGGGTTTACGCAATGCAAGTAGCCATGACTGAAGCTTTTAAAATGAAACTATCTATTGAAGAAGCAGACGCAGTATTTGGTAGACCAATGGGAATTCCTAAAACAGGTGTATTTGGTTTATATGATTTAATTGGAATTGATTTAATGGCAGATGTACTTAAAAGTTTTATTAAAGAGTTACCAAAAAGTGATGAGTTTCAAACTGTTGCTAAGGAAGTTCCGCTAATAAAAAAATTAATTGACAGTGGTTATACTGGTCGTAAGGGCAAAGGTGGATTTTACCGTATGAATAAAACTGATGGCAAAAAAACTCTCGAAGCAATTAACCTCGACACAGGCGAGTATTCAATTAGTAAAAAAATTGATTTAAAATCAGATAAAGTAGACCTTAAAGCTCTAATCAACAGAAAAGATAAATATGGGGAATATGCTTTGTCTGTCATTTCAAAAATAATAAAATATGCTTCTTCATTAGTTCCAGGAATTACTGATAAATTTAATGATATTGATGAAGCCATGAGACTTGGTTTTAATTGGGCGATGGGACCATTTGAAATGTTAAAAGAAATTGGAGTTAATAATTTTTTTGAAAAAATAGATAGTTTTGAAAATAACGAATTCTTAAATAATTTATCTAAATCAAAAGATGAAAATTTCTATGGAGAAAGGCAACTTTATACAAATATTGAGACATTAGGAAAAATTAAACCAAAAGCAATTAAAGTTGATAAAAATAATTCAGCAGAAATTTACAGATTTAAAGATTTTAATATTGTGGAGTTTAATACTAAAGCAAATACTTTGGATTACGATTCAATGGACTCATTAAAGAACGCAACAGATAAACCATTAATAATAATTAATGAAAGTATGCAATTTTCAGCGGGAGTTAATTTAACTTATACAATGAATTTTGCTGACAAAGGAGATTTTAAGTCTATTGAAAAGTTTATTAAATATTTTCAAGAAACCTGTAAACATCTTAAGTATTCAAAATATCCTGTTGTTTCAGCACCTTCAGGACTGACATTAGGAGGAGGTTTTGAGGTACTTGTACAAAGTAATTTTGCAGTATCACATACAAACATTGTGGTTGGGTTAGTTGAAACAATTGTTGGATTAATTCCCGCAGGAGGAGGCTGTAAAGAAATGTTATGGAGATGGTCACAAACGGATGAAGCTAAAAAAGATCCAGATTTTGCGCCACTTCAAGTATTTAATATTATTGGATATGCTAAAACAGCTAGTTCGCCAGTAGAAGCTGAACCACTTAAATATTTAAAACCAGAAGATAAAAAAATAATGAATAGAAATAGTTTGTTTTCTGCTTCAAAAAAAATATTGGAAGATAATAGAGATTTTAAACCTACAAAAGAATGTAAATTTAATCTATCAGGAAAACCTCTTAAAGAAAAAATGATAAATGTTTTAGAAAAATTATATAATGAAAAAATTATTTTAGATCATGGAATGTATGTTGGTAAAGAATTAGCTAATGTTTTAAGTGGAGGAAATACAACTATAGATAAAACTTTATCAGAAGATGATTTATATAAATTAGAACTAGAGTCCTTTATGAGACTTATTGAGACAAAAAAAACTCAAGAGAGAATAAAACATACTCTTGCAACAGGTAAACCACTAGTCAACTAACATTTCAAAATAATTAATAAAATCAGGTCTTAAAACATATTCAGTTTTTTCACTATATTTAATTTTTTTTAAAACATTCAAGCCATAAATTACTTTTCCAACAGGCGTGTACTCTCCCTCAAATAAAGGAGCATCTTGGAGTAATATAAAAAATTGACTGTCTTCAGTATTTTTTTTATCAGATCTAGCTAAAGCGACAGTGCCTTTTTTGAAATCAAATTTTTTTCCTATCTCTGATTTTATAGTTCCATAACTAGATTTTCCAGTTCCTATATATGCATAATTTAAATTATTTTTCTTTCCAAATTCTAAATCACCAGATTGAACTAGTACATTTTTTATAACTCTGTGAAAGGCAATGTTATTATATTCACCAGATTTAATTAACATTTTAAATCTTTCGACTGAGTTTGGTGAAATATTTGGATATAGCTCCATAATAACATTTCCACAAAAAGTATTTAGTACTGCAATATTTTTAGGTTTTACAAAATTTATTTTTTTTGGATCGTAATTTTTAACAAATAAGCATTTATTTTTTATTGTTATAAATGATCCAAAAAATATAATTCCTAAAATTATAACGAATACCAGTAAAACTTTTTCAGATAAAGTTTGTTTTAATTTTTTTGTCATTTAATTAAAATTAAAATTTTCATCAATTTTTGATATTTTTTTTTTTATTAAAAATATTTTTTTACCCAGTACTTTGTCTATTAAAGCTTTATCTTCAATTATTTTTTTATTATTCATTAAAAAAGAAAACACTTCAGCCATATCTTCAGAAGGAGTAGACATAGAGTACTCTGTTATAAAACCTTTATTTTCTTTTAATGGTGATAAATTTAGCCTATCAGAACAAGTTGAGCATTCAGCGTATTTAAATTTTTAATTTATTAAATTTTTCCATTTTTCATATGAAAACTTATCTTTATGGCTATCATTTATCATATGAAATATTTCATGATGTAAAACTCTTTCAAAATATTTTTCATTAAATTTGACATCAATTATTAAAGTCTTGGTTGTTATGTTTGGAACACCTGCGGTATTAATTTGAGATACTGAAAGATTTTCACATAACACAATATATTTAAGATTAATTTTATTTAAAAAATCAGAACTGTACCTATTCAAATTTTTTTTAATTAAAGGCATTTTTTTTTTAATTTCTTCTTCACTTGAATTGAAGCATGAAACATTATTATCTTTTATTCCCACTTCAAATGGCTTGATTGCTTTTAAATATCTAAGACCATTTGATGATTTATCACCGTGTATTTCCAAGTTTGGTATTTTAATTAGGTAAAATATTGTGTTAGCATTAGCAGGTGAAATAAATATAAGAATTGATACAATAATTTTTAAAAATTTCATAAGTAAATATAAATGAAAAAACAAAGAAATAAAAACCCAATACAACCTATTATTGGAACCAAAGTTCCAAGATATGCTGGACCAAATACATTTGCAAGATTGCCAGAGCTAAGAGATGTTGAAAGTTGTGATGTTGCAATAGTTGGAATTCCTTTTGATGCAGGTACAAGCTATAGACCAGGAGCTAGATTTGGACCACAAAGCATTAGACAAGCTTCAAGACATTTAAGAACTAATTATCATCCAAATTATGATGCGGAACCTTTTAAAGTACAACAAGTTGCGGATGCAGGAGATATAGCATGTAACCCATTTAATATTGATGAAGCAATTAAACAAATTGAAAAAGGTGCAACAGAACTACTAGAAAAAGTCGGAGGAATTATTAGTATGGGAGGAGATCATACAATAGCCTTTCCATTACTTAGATCAATAAACAAAATAAATAAAGGACCAGTAGCGCTAGTTCATTTTGATGCTCACCTTGATACTTGGGATACTTATTTTGGAGCACCGTATACACACGGCACACCATTTAGAAGAGCTAGAGAAGAAAATTTATTTTTAGATAACGCTTCAATGCATGTTGGTATAAGGGGACCTTTATATAGTAGAGATGATTTAAAAAATGATGCAAGTTTTGGTTTTAAAATAATTCATTGCGATGAGTTTCAAACCGAAGGAATAGACAAAATAGTTGAAAGAATTAGGAAAAGAGTAGGTGACAATCCATTATATTTATCTATTGATATAGATGTTTTGGATCCTGCTCATGCTCCAGGAACAGGAACCCCTGAAATTGCAGGTATGACAACTAGAGAAATTGTAAATGTCTTAAGAGGGCTTTCAGGTATGAATTTAATTTCCGCAGATGTTGTTGAAGTTGCACCTGCTTATGATCACGCAGAATTGACATCATTAGCTGCTGCAACAATAATTTATGAATTAACAAATTTATTTGCTAACAATAAAAATTAGGATAGATTTAAAATATGTTAGATAAAAAAAATTTTTATATAGATGGAAAATGGGTTTCTGCAATTGAACCAAGAAACTTTAAAGTTATAGACCCATCAAATGAAGAACCTTGTGCTGAAATATCACTCGGGGGAAAAAAAGATGTAGACAAAGCAGTTAGTGCTGCAAAAAAAGCTTTTGAAACATGGGCTTTCTCAAAAAAAGAAGAAAGATTAGAATTATTAGAAAAATTGTATGTAGTATATAAAAAACGATGGGCAGAAATGGCAAAGTTAATATCTACAGAGATGGGAGCTCCTATGAAATTTTCAACAGAAATGCAAGCTGCTACCGGAGCTAGTCACATCAAATCTTTTAAAAATATACTAAAAGATTTTAAATTTGAAAAAGATTTAGGAGAAGAAAAGAATAATCAAAAATTGTTGTATGAACCAAAAGGAGTTTGTGCATTGATTACACCTTGGAATTGGCCAATAAATCAAGTTAATTTAAAAGTGATACCTGCATTAGCATCCGCATGTACTGTAGTTTTAAAACCATCAGAAGTAGCACCTTTGTCATCCATGCTACTTGCGGAAATGATTGATGAAGTAAAGTTTCCAGCAGGAGTTTTTAATTTAGTAAATGGTGATGGTGCAATAACAGGTGATGCTTTAACAAGCCATCCAAATGTAGACATGATATCATTTACAGGATCAACTAGGGCAGGAGCATTAATATCTCAAAACGCTGCTAAAGATTTTAAAAGAATAAGTTTAGAATTAGGTGGAAAAGGTGCAAACATAATTTTTAAAGATGCAGATAAAGAAGCGATAGCCAGAGGTGTTACTAGATGTTTTAGAAATTCAGGCCAATCTTGTAATGCTCCAACAAGAATGCTTGTAGAAAAATCAATTTACAATGAAACTGTAGAGAAAGTAAAAGAATTAGCTAACAAAACTAAGGTAGACTCACCAGAAAAAGACGGAGATCATATTGGACCAGTAGTTTCTGAAGTACAATTTAAAAAAATTCAAACTTTAATTCAAAAAGGAATAGACGAAGGTGCAAAACTAGTTGCAGGAGGAACTGGAAAACCTAAAGGTTTAGAAAAAGGTTATTATGTTAAACCTACTGTTTTTGCTGACGTTAATAATCAAATGGAAATTGCAAGAACAGAAATTTTTGGTCCAGTATTATCCATAATACCTTTTGAAAACGAAGAGGAAGCAATCTCAATAGCTAACGACACACCGTATGGTTTAACAAATTACATTCAAACACAAGATAAAGAAAAAGTTAAAAGAGTTGCGAGAAAACTTAGATCTGGAATGGTAGATGTAAATGGAGTTGGTATAGCAGTAAGCTCTCCATTTGGCGGCTATAAACACTCAGGAATTGGCCGTGAAGCTGGTACCGAAGGTTTAATAGAATTTTTAGAATTAAAAACAGTTGGAGGGTGGAATTAAAATTAATTTACAGAAGATTTATTTTTTATTCCTTCTAAAAGTTTTAAACATTTTTTTAGCTCATCTAGTTTTATAAATTCATCAATTTTGTGTGCTTGCTCTACAGAGCCAGGACCGCATACAGCTGTACTTATACCAACTTCTTGAAATAATCCTGCTTCAGTTCCAAACGAAACAACTTCTTTTGAATTATCTCCAGTAATACTTGAAACGAACTCACATGCTTCAGATTTTTCAACACGGTCAAAACCTATAACTTCACCTATAATTTTTTTTGTTATTTTAGAATTAGGAAAAACTTTTTTCATTTCAGGTAAAAGTTTTTCATTAGCAAATTTATCAAGTTCAGTGTTTAAAAATATTCCATCATCTTTTACAACAGGTCTAGTTTCCCAATTAACATAACATTTATCTGCTATAACATTATGTGCTATGCCACCAAAAATTCCTCCAATTTGAAGAGTAGAAAAAGGTGGATCAAAAATTGAATCTTTAGGAACTCTTTCCTTAAGTTTGTTTCTTAATTCAATTAATTTATTAACATATCTTGCGGCATATTCTACTGCACTTACACCTTTATGAGGTGTTGAACTGTGACCAGCCAAACCTTCAAAAAAAGTTGTATATTCATAACATCCTTTATGTGCATCAATTATTTTCATATTTGTAGGTTCACCAATTATACAAATTCCATTAGTAATTTTTTTTTTCTTTAGTTCTTCAATTAGTAAAGGAGCTCCCAAACAAGCTGTTTCCTCATCAAAAGTAAATGAAAAATGAATGTCCCTATCTAAATTTGAAGAAGAAAAAATAGGAGCATAAGCAAGCGTACATGCGATAAAACCTTTCATATCACAAGATCCTCTACCATAAAGTTTGTCATCTTTTACTACTGCTTTGAATGGATCAGAAGACCATCCTTTTGATACAGGAACAACATCTGTATGGCCAGATAAAATAATTGGCAATTTTCCATTGGGTTTTTTTGCTTTTATAGTAGCAAATAAGTTAACCCTTTTTTTATCTTCATCAAAAATTCTAAATGATGTAGCACCAATTTTTTTTAAAATTTCATCACAATAGTCAATTAATTCATTATTATTTTCACCAGAAATCGTTTTAAAAGATATTAAGTCTTTTAAAATTTTAAGAGAGTTTTCATAAACTATATTGTTATTATTTTCTGTACTCATAAATATAATCGATTATATATTAAAAATATGAAAGAACAAATAACCTATGATATATTTGATAAAGTTGATATTCGTTTAGGAACTGTTGTTTCCGTTAAAAAAAACGAAAAAGCAAGAAAACCTTCTTTAGTCGTTGAGGTAGATTTTGGAAAAGAGATAGGTATAAAACAATCTTCAGCTCAGATAACTCACTATTACAATGAGGAAAATTTGAAAGGCAAACAAGTTATAGCAGTATGTAACTTTCCAGAAAAAAATATCGCTGGTGTTGTTTCACAAGTATTAATCTTGGGATCAGTAGACCAAGAGGGAAAAGTTACTTTAGTTCATCCATCACAAAAAGCTGAAAACGGTTTGCCAATAGCTTAAAAATAAATGCATCCAGAAATATTATCAATGTCGTTATTTATGCTAGTTACTAGTTGTTCACCAGGACCAAACAATATTGTAGCTTCATACTCAGCATTCAATTTTGGAATAATGAAAACAATTCCACATATGTGCGGTGTAATTTTTGGATTTACTACTTTGGTAGCGGTAGTAAATTTTGGTTTAATAAAGATATTTAAAATGTATCCCCTTATTCAAGAAATATTAAAATACGGTGGATCAATTTTTTTAATATATCTTGCTTATAAAATTTCATTTTCTAAAACTAATTCTAACGATTCAAAAGAAAATCCAGTTAAATTTATAGAGACGTTTTTTTTTCAATTTTTAAATCCAAAAGCAGTTATAGTATCAATAATAATAGTATCGACTTACGTAGATAGTGGAGAAAATTTTATTAACCATTCTTTGTGGGCATTATCGGTAGCTTTTATATTCGCATGTTTCAGTATTTTTTTTTGGTCTTTAATAGGTAAATTTTTAAGAAGATTCGCGACAAATGAGAAATTTATAAAACGATTTAATTATGTTATGTCATCTCTTCTAATAGGGTGTATAGCAACATTTTATTTGTAAATTTAATTCATAATTTAGTCTAAATAAAATATATAATATAAATTTATGAAACCAGGCAATAAGAATTCTTACGATACATTAAAATCTATAAATATAAAAAATAGTAGCTATAAGTATTATTCTTTAAAAGAAGCAGAAAAAAATGGTTTAACGAATATTTCGAAATTACCTAAATCTTTAAAAGTTCTTTTGGAAAATTTACTTAGATATGAGGATGGTTTGTCTGTTACAAAAAATCAAATAGATGCAATTAAAAATTGGTTAATAGAAAAAAAATCAAACACAGAAATTGCATACAGGCCTGCAAGAGTTTTATTACAAGATTATACTGGAATACCAGCGGTTGCAGATCTTGCGGCAATGAGAGAAGCAGTCAAAGAAAAAAATAAAGATCCAAATACTATTAACCCTCTTTCTAAGGTTGATTTAGTTATAGACCATTCTGTTCAAGTTGATAAATCTGCAAAACCAGATGCTTTTGAAAGCAATGTTGATATTGAATTTAAAAGAAATGGAGAAAGATATTCTTTTTTAAAATGGGGTCAGCAAGCTTTTAATAATTTTAGGATTGTTCCACCAGGAACAGGTATTTGTCATCAGGTTAATTTAGAGTATTTGTCCAAAGTTGTTTGGTCTGAAAAATATAAAGAAGATATTTATTTATTTCCAGATACCTTAGTAGGAACAGATAGCCATACTACAATGGTTAATGGATTGTCAGTTCTTGGATGGGGAGTCGGTGGAATAGAAGCTGAAGCAGGAATGCTTGGACAACCAATTTCAATGTTAATACCAGAAGTAATTGGTTTTGAATTTACAAAAAAAATGCCTGAGGGTAGTACTGCTACAGATTTAGTTTTAACAGTGGTAAAGATGTTAAGAGATAAAGGGGTTGTTGGAAAATTTGTTGAATTTTATGGAGAAGGCTTAAAAAATTTAACTCTTGCAGATAGAGCAACTATTGCAAATATGGCACCAGAATATGGAGCTACCTGTGGCTTTTTTCCAATTGATGATGAGACTTTAAAATATTTAAAAACATCAGGAAGAGATAGTACTGTAATATCCATTGTTGAAAATTATGCAAAAGAACAAGGTTTGTGGGCAAGTAATAATATTGAATTTACGGACACGATTTCACTTGATATGTCAACAGTCGTACCAACAATTTCTGGTCCAAAGAGACCTCAGGATAAAGTTTTTTTAAATGAAGCTTCATCAGAATTTAAAAAGGTATTTAAAAGCATAACTGGAAAAAATAAAAATAGTGTATCAAAAGTTAATGGAGCTGAATTTGAAATTAAAGATGGCTCTATACTTATTGCGGCAATAACATCTTGTACAAATACTTCTAATCCAAATGTTTTAATTGGAGCAGGTTTGCTTGCAAAAAAAGCTAGTGAATGCGGATTAAAAACTAAACCTTGGGTTAAAACTTCACTGGCCCCAGGATCTAAGGTTGTAACTGATTATTTAGAAAAATCTGGCCTTAATAAATATTTAGATGAATTAGGTTTTAATCTTGTGGGTTACGGATGTACAACATGCATTGGAAATTCCGGTCCACTACCAGAAAATATTGTTGAAGCAATTGAAAAAGAAAACATTTACGCCGTATCTGTTTTATCTGGTAATAGAAATTTTGAAGGCCGTATTTCACCACATATAAAAGCAAATTATCTAGCTTCACCTCCATTAGTTGTTGCGTATGCCTTGGCAGGCCATATGGAATTTGATTTTTACAATAATTCTTTAGGAAAAGATAAAAATGGTAAAGAAATATATTTAAAAGATATTTGGCCTTCAAATAAAGAAATAGAAGAAACTTTAAAAAACTCATTAAATGCAGATATGTTCATAAAAAGATATTCCAATATTTCAGAAGGTCCAATTCAATGGCAAAAAATACAAACTAAGAAAAGTAGTATTTATAATTGGGATGAAGGATCAACTTATGTAAAAAAACCACCATTCTTTGACAATCTTCCAGACAAACCAGAAGGATTTAAAGAGATTATTAATGCAAGACCTTTGTTAATTTTAGGAGACATGGTTACTACTGACCATATTTCTCCAGCAGGATCTATTCAGCAAGAAAGTCCGACAGGCGAATACTTTATGAAACACCAAATTTTACCCAAAGATTATAACTCTTATGGATCAAGAAGAGGAAATCATGAAGTGATGATGAGAGGTACATTTGGAAATATAAGAATTAGGAACGAAATGGCACCAGGAACAGAGGGAGGATTTACAAAACTATATCCAGAGGAAAAAGTAATGTCCATATTTGATGCCGTTGTTGAGTATAAAAAAAGAGAAACAGATTTAGTTGTCATTGGTGGAAAAGAATATGGTACCGGTTCATCTAGAGACTGGGCAGCCAAAGGAACAAAATTACTTGGCGTTAAACTTGTTATAGCAGAAAGTTTTGAACGAATTCATAGATCAAACTTAGTTGGAATGGGTATTCTTCCACTTCAGTTTATAGATAATACTGATAGAAAGAATTTAAATTTAATAGGATCTGAGCTAATAAGTGTTCTAGATATAAAAAAAGGGGTTAATCCAGGAGATAAATTAACTGTAGAAATTAAATATGCTTCAGGTGATAGTAAAAAAATAAAAACACTTTGTAGAATAGATACTAAGAATGAATTAGAATATTATAAAAATGGAGGCATTCTACAATTTGTTCTTAGAAATATGATTTAATATATGGATCAAGAAACAGAAATAGTTACCCAAGACACGAGATTAGAAAAAATTAGAACTTTTTTTCTTAGCAATAAAAAAAGTTTAATATCAATCTTAATAATTATAATTTTAAGCTTATTTGGATATTTTTTTTATGTAGATTATCAAAAAAAACAGAAAATAACATTGGGTAATAAGTATAACAATGTTTTGATAAAATTTGATCAATCCAATAAACCAGAAATGATTGGTGTACTAAAAGAAATAATAATGGAAAAAGATAACACATATTCTCCATTGGCACTTTATTATTTAATAGACAATTCATTAATAAAATCAAGAGATGAGATAAATGAATTATTTGATATCGTTATAGAAAAAACAAAACTTGAAAAAGAAATAAAAAATTTAATTATTTATAAAAAAGGAATTTATAATTCTGAAATTAAAAAAGAGAATGAGCTAATTAAAATTTTAAACCCATTACTAAATTCAGAAAGTGTCTGGAAACCACATGCATTATATTTATTAGCAGAGTATTTTTATTCTAAAGGAGAAAAACAAAAATCGAGAGAGTTTTTTCAAAATATTATAGATATAGAAAATGTAGATAAAAATATATTAATTAAAGCTCAAAAAAGAATACAACGAGATTTCAGTGAATAGAATTTTATATTTAAGTCTATTATTGATACTATTTTCAAATTGTTCTTTTAATTCAAAATCAAATTTTTGGACAAAGGAAAAAAAACTTATAGAAGAAAAAAAAAACGTAACAATTTATAAGTTTTCGAAAGATAAAAAAAATTCAATAAAGGAATTAAATAAAAATGTTAAATTAAAAATAAATTCAAAGTTATCAAATGATACGACTGTTAATAATTTAGATAATAATGATGGAATGATTAATTTTGATGGAAATTTAACTAATTCATCTAAATATAAATTCTCTAAAATTAAAAATTTTAATAAACTAGAACCAGATTTAATATTTCATGAAAATGGACTATTTTTTTTTGACAACAAAGGAACTATTTTAAAATTCGATAATAATTCTAAATTGATCTGGAAAAAAAACATATATACAAGAAAAGAAAAAAAACTTAATCCAATATTATTTTTTGCCAGTGATAAAAAAAATCTTATAGTTACCGATAGTATAGGAAACTATTATTCATTAGATTCTACAAATGGAAAACTTCTATGGAAAAATATGCATTCATCACCATTTAATTCTCAAATTAAAATATATGATGATAGATTTTTCACAGTAGATTTTGAAAGTACTTTAAATTGTTATTCTATAGTAAATGGAAATAAGCTCTGGGAAGTTAAAACTGAAGATACTTTTGCAAAATCAATTAAAAAAATTTCATTAATAATAAAAAATAATTTAGTTATTTTTAATAATGCGATAGGCGATATCACGGCTGTAGATACTAAAACAGGAAGTTTGATCTGGCAAACACCAACCCAAAGCTCAACTATATATGCTGAAGCTTTTAAATTAAAAATTTCTGATATAATTTCAGAGTCAAACTCAATTTATTTTTCAAATAATATGGATGAATTTTATTCTTTGGATTTAGAATCCGGATTAGTAAAATGGAAGCAAAATATTAATTCCACTTTAAGGCCGACTGTAATTAAAAATCTGATATTTACAATTTCTACAAATGGCTTTCTAGTTGTTATGGAAAAAAAAACCGGAAAAATAGTAAGAGTTACAGATGTGTTTATTGATTTAAAAGACAATGAAAGAAAAAAAATTAAACCAATTGGATTTATAATTGGAAAGAAAATAATATATTTAACCAGTAGTAATGGAAAGTTGTTTGTTATTGATATTGAAAATGGAAAAACAAAAAAAATATTAAAAGTTGATAATCATAAAATATCTAGACCTTTATTTTTAAAAAATAGTCTTTATATAGCTAAGGATAATTCAATAATTAAGTTAAATTAATAAATGCTTTTAAGTTTATTAGAAAAGATAGGAAGAAAAAAAACAGTTTTAGATAGAGGTCCTTCCCATCCTAATTTTAAAGATGCAAAACCATGGTTAAATAGATACTACATATTATTTAGATATAGACCAAAGTGGTTTCCTTTTAATATTATTATTCATGAAATGCTTGATGATGATCATGGAGCAGGTGTACATAATCATTTATGTCCTTTTATGACAATTATTTTACGTGGAGGTTATTGGGAAACATTAAAGAGTGGAAGACATTGGAGAAACCCTGGTTACATTGGTTTTAGATCAGCAAATGATTTTCATAGAGTGGATTTAAAACCTGGTACAAAACCATTAACCCTTTTTATTCCTGGTCCATTTGGTCTAAGAAAAGGACCAAGATCAGAATATGGTATAGATTTTAAAACAAAGATTGAATGATCCAAAAGTTTTTCACACTCGAAGTTAAAACAAATGGTCAAAAACTATATGAATTTACTGACAAAACACTTTTTTGGATAAAAGATTCAAAATTAAAAAATGGTATATTAAATATAAGTATTCAGCACACCAGTGCATCATTAATTGTCCAAGAAAATGCTGATCCAGATGTTCAAACAGACTTAATAAATTATTTTAATAAATTGGTTCCGATGGATGAGAAGCTTTATATACATTCTTCAGAAGGAAGAGATGATATGCCAGCACATATTAAATCAGCATTAACTAATAATCAAATATCTTTAAGTTTAAAAGATGGAAAACTTTTATTAGGAACATGGCAAGGCTTGTATTTATTTGAACATAGGCTAGCTAATCACAATAGAAAAGTTATTCATCACTTCCTTGGAGAATAATTAAATAAAAGGATCATACGACCATTGTAAAATTGCTTGACGTTGCCTTTTTCTGCAAGCAAAGTCCCCTTCATCACAATTTTTTTTAATGGCCATTATATGTCTTTTAAAGTTTTTCCATCTTTTTATTTGAATTTGATCTATATGAGGAATACGTCTTCCCATTGAAAATCTGCAATACCATTGAAACCAACCCAAAGGATCTTCTTTAAAAATCCATCCTTTTTTTATCCAATGGTCTCTAGAAAGTCCAGATTCAGTTTTAAAACAGTTTAAATTTACATTAAAATTTTTGCTTAACTTAGCTTTTTTGAACCATGACTTTGGGTATTCATTTATTTTCATACCAAAATAAGATCCACCAAAAACCCCTAATTCCAACATTTTTTTTGGTGTTAATTCAGGTTTAAAAATTTTATAAAAATCTTTTTTAACAATCAAGAGTGTTTTTTCTTTCCCACTCCGTAATTTCTTTTCTTTTGTCAAAGACTTCATCTTTATTAAATTCATCAATTTCCTGTTTTTTTAATTTTAAATAACTATTTATTACATCTTCTCCAAAAGCTTCTTTTAAAACTCTGTTTTCTGCTAGTTTTTCCAAAGCATCTTCCAAATCATCTGGAAGTCTACTTAAATCAGGGTAATTTTTATAATCAGTATACATGTTACATTGCAAGGGTTGTCCGGGGTCTACTTTGTTTTCCATACCATACAAACCTGAAGCTATTATTCCAGCTTGAAGTAAATATGGGTTTACAGATCCATCCATTAATCTAAGTTCAAATCTACCAGGATCAGGAATTCTGATCATATGAGTTCTGTTATTTCCAGTATAAGAAATGCTGCTAGGTGACCAACTAGCTCCAGATTTTGTTGGAGGAGCATTAATTCTTCTATAACTATTTAAGGTAGGATTAAAAAAAGCAGCTAAAGACTGTGCATTTTTCATCAATCCCCCCAAGAAATGATAAGCTATCTTGCTTAAACCAAATCTATCTCCTTTATCTAAAAATTTATTATTATTTGATCCCCATAAAGATACATGTGCATGACATCCATTTCCTGTGAGATTTTCAAAAGGCTTTGGCATAAAAGTTGCTCTTAAACCATGTTTTTCTGCTAAACTTTTTACCATAAATTTAAAAAAAGTATGCCTATCTGCTGTAACTAAACAATTATCGTAATTCCAATTCATTTCAAATTGGCCATTTGCATCTTCATGATCATT
>Ga0208764_10001280_pt1 | contig 16354 bp, 13 predicted proteins | sample ETNtaG_18_FD_185762 | JGI IMG/M metagenome (GOLD analysis project Ga0208764, IMG submission 185762) | Marine microbial and viral communities from oxygen minimum zone, Eastern Pacific Ocean - ETNP201302SV91 (SPAdes) (version 2) | ecosystem: Environmental > Aquatic > Marine > Oceanic ... | reverse complement strand
TAATGATTTCAACTTTCCCCAATTAGACTTACTCCCTGAAACGAATATAAAAACAGCATTGGATAATTTAACTGTCCTGATCCCACATAGGTACAAGGAAAGGATCACGAGACGCTATAAAGATGGTTCTCCTGCCATTATTCGTACCTATGATATAATGTACAATGATCTAAAGAAAGAAATACGATATCACCAGACAGGGTCATTGCTACATGAGGCAATATATACCAATGGCACCATTTCTCCTCACAATTCAGCTATATGGTGGCATCCTAACGGTAATCGTGCTTCTTTACTCATGATTGATGATGATTTTAATATGGTTCAAGGTACTATTTGGTATGAATCGGGACAGATTCAATTTCATTTTGAAGACAGTGATTATTACTGGTGGAATGAGACTGGCAGAATAGATCGTAAGGGCAGTCTTATTGATTCTAGTTGGTCCCTACCTGTGTGGTCATATCGCGGTAGTTTTATTGGTACTCGCCAACTTACACAACGTGAAAATCGTTTTTGGATAGAAAAATGGGTTCTTTTTGATAAGGATTTACAACCTGCAATAACAGGCAATGTTGCGTGTTCAATGCGTGACAGTTCTATTGTTGATAGAATCATTAATGAAGAATGGTTGTTGCTTGATTCATCTAAAAGTGTTGAAGAATTACAAATAGCCGCCCAAAGGTTACTTAACTCCATTCATGGAGGTACTCATTTTATTGCTGGATCTGATTGGTATTTAAATGATGGTGTAGATTTATTAGAACCAATAGACAAATTTGGAGGAAATGGAAATTTAATATCATTTATCAGAGGCGAGACCAGTAAGTATTTTAAAGGAAGACAATTCAATCAGAATTATTATTTGGAATTTTTCCCAGATGGTTATTTTACACATTTATGGTACGATCACTACACTGATACAGGATATTTCAGCATTAGTCCTTCTGGCAACCGCTTGTTTTTACATTATGAATCAGGAATATATTCGGGTGAAATCCATGTAATTGATATAATAAATTATCGTAAAATTCATTATCGATTTCGGAATTGTTCCTATTTCATTGCTCCAAAACGCAATGAACTTACCTTGAATAGCTAGTATCATTATCCTCTATTAATGTTTTCTTTTTATATTTACCACTTTAAGGAGTCTTTGATAAATAAAGCACATTAATTTTACAGGCTAGTTTTTAGTTAGTGCATTTGCAATCAATTAAGTCTGGGAATAACTTCGTACCTATGAGCGCCAGATTTTTCAAAGGTTTATCCGCCTTTTTTCTTTATATATTTATTTTCTTCATTGAATCAGCTAGCAGTGAATCTATAGATGTAATGAATATGATCGATCAAAAGGATAATGAACTATCTATATTGGATGGAGAACAAGAATCTTATGTGTCAGTAAAAGAAGTTTCCAAACTTTTCACAGATAGGTTGCCATTTGAAAATGCAGCGCGACAAAAGATTGTACTATACATTGGTAATCAACGTGTAAAAATATCAAAATCATCTAGCTTTTTGGTTATCGATGATCAGGTTTTCCAGATGTCCAAACATGCTATTGGTAAATATGATGAAATTTATGTGCCCGCAGAATCTTTCTTTTCAATATTGAAACAGAGCATATTTTCAGGTTTGGATTATGATGCTGCAAAGAAACTGCTCAGCTTGAATCTTATCGAATTCAATATCAATGGAGTTGTTATCGAGCAGAAATCTAATGGGACCATATTGCGGGTTAACACATCGCGGCAATTTTCTGATGGTGATATAAGTTCGTTCGTAAATAACAATGGCTGGTTTTACCTTACAATAAGAGAAGGCATCATTGATACATCTATGATAAAGAAAACTGATATCAGGGGTCTAGTTTCAAAAGTAACATCAAATCAGTTTGATGAATCAGCGCAATTGGCTTTTCGACTGCGGTCCGATATTATTGGTCATGAGGTATACCAAAGTAGTGATCCAAATGCTATTGTTGTAACCTTAAGAACACCATTTAAAAAACTCGCATCGCATATTAAAGATATGAAAAATCGCTGGAGATTGGACACGGTTGTGCTTGATGCTGGGCATGGAGGTAAAGATCCAGGTACTATTGGGAGAAAAGGGACAACAGAAAAAGACATTGTATTAGATATTACAAAAAGAGTCGGATCTTTATTGGAAAAGAATACCCATATCAATGTAGTGTATACTCGCGAAGAGGATGTGTTCATTCCTGTTTGGAAACGAACAAAAATTGCTAATGAATCTAATGGCAAATTGTTTGTCAGTATTCATGTTAATTCTAACCCGAATCGCAGTGTCCGTGGTTTTGAGACCTATTTACTTAAACCAGGTAAAACCGATGATGCTATAGAGGTAGCATCGAGGGAAAATGCCGTAATAAGGCTGGAGGAAGGCAAAGCTAGGAAAAAATATAATGCCATGACTGGCGAAAATTTAATCATGGCAACGATGGCACAAAGTATGTTTATGAAGGAAAGTGAAGATCTTGCTGCATATATACAAGAAGAACTAGACCCTTTACTTGATTCGCCAAATCGTGGATTAAAACAATCTGGATTTTATGTATTGATTGGTGCCAGTATGCCGAATGTACTTGTAGAGGCCGGTTTTATTTCTAATCCAAATGAAGAAAGAAAGTTAAAATCTGTTGCTTACAGGAAAAAAGTGGCAAAAGGCATTTATTCTGGTATAATGCGGTTCAGGAAATCAAGGGAAAAAGTAATGGCCGAAGGTTGATGCCTGACAGTCGACCAATTGGGGTATTTGATTCAGGCTTGGGGGGGTTAACTGTTGCGAAGGCCATTAAAGAAAAATTACCGAATGAAAACATAGTGTATTTAGGTGATACTGCACGGGTACCATATGGTAATAAAAGCAGATTATTAGTTACAGGTTACGCTAATCAGATAACAAATTTCCTCCTTAGTGAAAATGCGAAATTAATAGTAGTAGCTTGTAATACAGTATCTGCTCTCTCACTACCAACATTACAATCTGAGTTTCAAATCCCAATTTTGGGAGTGATCATTCCAGGGTCACAAGCTGCGATTCACGCAACGCGCAATAAGAATATTGGAGTAATCGGTACTATTGCGACAATTAATTCTAATGCGTATACTGCAGCTTTAAATGAAATTGAATCATCAATACAAATCACTACACAGGCGTGCCCATTATTTGTACCACTTGTGGAAGAAGGTTGGTTGAATGGCTTAGTGCCATCAGAAATAACTGCCACTTACTTAAAAAGTATCAATGTGGCAAACGTTGATACATTGATATTAGGCTGTACTCATTATCCGTTGTTGAAACCAATAATTAAGGACCATGTTAATGATAATACTGTCCTCATTGATTCAGCTGAAACTGTAGCTGAAGAAGCAGCAATTATACTTATCGAAAAGAAAATCAGTGCGGATAGTAGCAACAAAGGGCTATTAAAATGTTTTGTTACAGATTCCCCTGTCAAGTTCGAGAGCATAGCTGAACGTTTTTTGGGCTATTCGCTTGATAATGTCCAAACAGCGCCCATTAACTAAAATAGATAATCTTCTAGCGCATTTATATGGATTGCGCCGGCTAGGTATAAAAGTTGGCCTAGAACACACAAATGAGCTACTAAAACAGTGTGGCAATCCGCACCTAGGATTGAAAACAATTCATATTGCTGGGACAAATGGAAAAGGATCTACAGCTGCCATGATTCAGGCAATCCTGCGTGGAAATGGTTTAAAAGTGGGCCTGTATACATCACCTCATTTAATAAGGTTCAACGAACGAATTAGAATAAATGGGTCACCTATCTCAGATAAATCCATCATTGACTTTATGACGCAATTCACCGGCGCTATTGATGAAATAGAAGCAACCTTTTTTGAAGTAACTACAGTACTTGCGTTACATTATTTCTCAAATCAAGAAGTTGATGTTGCCGTGATTGAGACAGGACTTGGTGGAAGATTGGATTCAACAAATGTAATTGAACCAGAATTGACAATCATTACATCCGTTGATTTAGACCACCAACATATACTCGGCGAAACCTTGATAGATATAGCTGTGGAAAAAGCGGGAATTATAAAAAAACAAACACCAGTTTTAGTTGCTTCTCAAGCGCCTCAAGTAATAGATGTGATTCGTAAAAAAGCACAAGAGAGTAATTCGCCAATCATATATTGCAATAATCCTCAAAAAATTATTATTGATCATCATTCAACATGTTTCGAATTGGATAAAAAAAAATATTCCGTTCCTTTAATTGGTGCCCATCAGGCAATAAATGCAGGGTTAGCGATTAGGGCTGTAATGCATCACTTACCTGATATGAAACAGAAAGAAATACAATCTGGCCTGAATAATACTAAATGGTTCGGTCGCTTTCAACCGCTTATAAAGAATTTGCCGATTTATTATGATGTTGCCCACAACCTTGGTGGAATTCGTTCGATTCGCACTACCTTAGACACCCTTAACTCGAAAGTTACTAATGGAATAATGGTGCTAAAGAATGACAAAGATGTTGATCAAATAGCATTAGGGTTAGATGGCTTATTTAATAAATTATTTGTAGCCAGTATTCCAGAATCAGAATTAATGGAGGAACAATCGTTATTAAATGCATTAAAAGCTCAAAATATAAATTGCAATATTATAGATTCAATAGAAAAAGGATGCGCTTACCTTTATGACCATGCATTAAAAGGTGAAAATGGTATCATTTTTGGTAGTCATTATGTGGCAGAATCAATTTTCAATTATTTTGAAATTAATTTTGACAATGGAAGTATATAGTGTAATTTGCATGATTGGGTGGCTTCAAAGCGCACACGCATTTCCCCCCTATTGACTATTGATCTTTTAAGAATTTACTAAGCATTTAAAGGAACCATCTTTATGGATGTTAATGAACTGCAATCCAAAAATATTGCTGATTTAACCAAATTTGCTCAAGAGCTTAAGATTGAGCAGTTTGCAGGTTTAAGCAAACAGGAGTTGATTCTACATATCCTGGAAGCTCATAATAAAAAAGAAGGCATTATGCAGGCCCGCGGGGTTTTGGAAGTGCTAAAGGAAGGTTACGGATTTTTACGCAGTCCGGATTTTAATTATCTTCCTGGCCCAGATGATATTTATGTAAGTCCATCGCAAATAAAACGTTTTGGTTTACGAACGGGACACCAGGTCTTTGGAGAAATACGACCTCCAAAACAAAAAGAACGATTTTACGCACTCTTAAAGTTAGAGTCTGTGAATGATTACCCTGCGGAGGAGATAAAAAAAACAACTCTATTCGATAATTTTACACCTCTATACCCAGAAGAGAAGTTTAATCTTGAAGTAGACAAAAAAGACATGTCTACCCGCATAATGGATCTTATATCACCCATTGGTAAAGGTCAGCGCGGGCTAATTGTTGCCCAACCCAAAACAGGTAAAACGATCCTTTTACAGAAAATTGCTAATGCTATAAGAACTAATCATCCCAAGACAAAATTACTTATCCTGTTGATCGATGAACGACCAGAGGAAGTAACAGATATGAAACGTAGTGTGGATGCTGAAGTAGTAAGTTCGACCTTTGATGAACCACCAGGACGACATGTTTCTGTTGCTGATATGGTCATTCAAAAAGCAAGGAGATTAGTAGAGTTTGGAGATGACGTTGTAATTCTCCTAGATAGTCTTACTCGTTTAGGGAGAGCACATAATGCTGTAATTCCTCACAGTGGGAAAATTCTTTCTGGCGGTGTGGATGCAAATGCGCTGAGAAAACCGAAAAAATTTTTTGGTGCTGCAAGGAATACTGAAGAAAGCGGCAGCTTGACAATTATCGCTACAGCCTTAATTGATACGGGTAGCCGAATGGATGATGTAATCTTCGAGGAATTCAAAGGTACTGGGAATATGGAATTGGTTCTCGATCGCCGTCTGAGTGATCGCAGAATATTCCCCTCATTTGATTTAGTACGTTCGGGCACTAGAAAAGAAGAATTGCTGCTTGATAAAAAAACACTAGCGCGGATGTATATACTCCGGAAATTATTAAATGAAATGAACACCATTGAATCAATGGAGTTTCTGCAAGAAAGGATTAAAAGGACGAAGACCAACGAGGAGTTTCTGGACACAATGAGCCAATAGTTTGTAACTTTTATATCGATTTTAATTGTTGAGGTATAATTATGATTTCTAAAGGCCCTGAAAGCAGGGCAGTTTTAGCTACCTTGATCACTGATAAACCTGTAAAGAAAACAGCCTATCAAGTTAAGGGAGTCTTTATGAGACATTATCCTGACTTGGATATTGTCCCTATGTTAAATGGTAAATATCGCGATCGTTATTTATATCCTAGAGTACAGGTAAAAGTACTAAATGAACAAATCTATATTATCGGTGTTGGGGATGGATCTGATTGTGTATTACAGTTAATCGATAAAATTAGTACGTTGGATTTTGGCAATATTACTTTTGAGGTAAATGATAAAAATATTACCGATATGGTAGATCAATTTCAACAAGCTGATCAATTAATACGCTATCGGTTTATTACCCCCTGGGTTGCGCTAAATCAGACTACTGGCCGTAAATACAAAGGGTTAAATAATTTGGGACGGGTGAATTTTCTCAACAAATTATTAGGGCAAAATATCATATTTATCGCTAAAGAACTTAGCGTCGATATGGAAGATAAAGTTTTCACTAAAGTAAATTTAAGTTCGTTATTTCCAAAACCCGTTGATGAAAATAACTGGGGCGCATTTTCTGGTGAGTTTAGTACAAATTTCGATATACCAAATTATATCGGTTTAGGAAATGGTATTACTCGCGGTTATGGCGCTATTTTTAGTTTATTTAATCCACAAGGATTTGATTCTGAAGAAAATACTACTTCAGTCAAAACTAGTAATAAAGATGCAGAAAGTCATAAAAAGGGCGTGGAATCAGCACTAAATGGAATAAGTGTAGAAAATTTCCCTAAAACAAAACAAAAAAGCCTGAGAAAAAATAGAAATAGTTCAAAAAAGTTACTATCTGAAGATCTTGAAATCGAAGAAAATATACCTGAGGTTATGCGTAGGAGGAAACTTGGTGGAAAAAGAGATAATACAAAGTTAGAAAATCGAACGAACAATGAAGAACCAAATTTCAATACGGCAGCATATCACAAAAAACAACATGAAATATAAAGGATTTTCACTTTGAAATTTTCTGATCGCGTTAAGCGCGTAAAACCATCTTTTACATTAGAAATGACTGGCCGAGCGGCTGAATTACGTGCAAAAGGTGTTGATGTAATCAATTTTAGCGTTGGGGAGCCAGATTTTAATACGCCAGATCATATCATCAGGGCAGGCAAGGAAGCGATGGACAGCGGTTTTACCAAATATACTGCTGGATCCGGCATGATTGAATTGCGTGAAGCAATATGTGAAAAACTCGAACGCGATAACGAATTATTCTATGATCCGAATCAAGTTTTAGTATCCAATGGAGAAAAACAAAGTTTATTTACTGCATGTCAGGTTCTGTTTCAACAAGGCGATGAGGTCATTATTTTTTCACCTTATTGGGTATCATTTCCAGAATTTGTCCGCTTAGCGGATGCCGAACCCATAATTGTTAAAACAGATCCAAATAATCAGTTTGAGCCGGACTTTGATGATTTACAATTAAAAATTACAGATAATACTAAAGGAGTGATCATCAATTCACCATCTAATCCAACAGGGGGCGTATGGACTGAAGAAGCAATAATTAAAATTCTGGAAATATCTGCGCAGAATAATTGGGCGGTTATTTCTGATGAATGCTACGAACAATTAGTATTTGATGGAAAATTTGTCAGTACCCAGAAATTAAATTCGTATAAAACCAATGTATTGACCTGCATGAGCTTATCAAAAACATATGCTATGACAGGCTGGCGCATTGGTTATGCAGTAGGTGATATGAATATCATAAAAGCGATGAGCAAGTTACAAGGCCAAGCTACCTCATGCGCGAACTCAATTGGTCAAAAAGCCGCGATAGCTGCTTTAACAGGCGATCAAGAACCCGTCGAGTTTATGAGAAATAAATTTAAAGGACGACGTGATTTAATGGTTGAATTACTACGGAAAATCCCAGATATAAGTTGTTCGGTGCCAGGCGGAGCATTTTATGTATTCCCTGATTTTTCACACTACTTGAACAAATCTGCAAATGGTCATATTTTACACGATTCATTCGCACTCTGTGATTATATCTTGGATTCAGCTGAAGTAGTGACTGTCCCAGGAGATGGCTTTGGTGCACCCGGTCATATTCGATTTTCTTGTGCTACCAAAAAGGATACAATTAGAGAGGGCATAGATCGCGTTGGAAAAGCATTAAAAGATTTAAATTAAAGGAGGGAATAAAATGAAAAAAGGAATCCACCCAGATTACCACCCGGTTGTCTTTGTTGATTCTGCGACAGGCGATGAGATTTTAACCCGGTCCACTATAATAAGTGATGAAAAGCGTGAGATTGAGGGTGTAACTCATTACGTTGTTTACTGTGATATCACATCTTTTACCCACCCGTTTTATACTGGTAAACAAAAATTAGTAGATACTGCAGGTCGCATTGAAAAGTTTCAAAAGAAGTACAAGAAAACAGCACAATAACTGAACAAAAAATACGATGGCTTCCAAAACAGTTTCTCTGTGCAGGAAGCCATTTTTCATTTATGCGTAACTGGATAATATTAATTATGAAACCTGCTATTTTGGTTGGAGGCCAAGCAGTGATCGAAGGTGTAATGATGCGTGTGCCGGGAGCCTATGCTACTGCCGTGAGAGACCCTAAAGGCAACGTTCATATTGACCGCCATAAGTTTACTTCAGTAACTGAACATTCAGCATTTTGGAAAAAACCTGTATTTCGTGGTATGGCGGCCTTATTTGAAGCCATGAAAATGGGAATGGCCACGCTACAATGGTCAGCTAACATTGCAATGCCCAATGAACCTGATAAAAATAACAGAGTCTCTGATTTCTTTTCTACCATTTTAGCAGTTGGCCTGGCAATTTTTCTATTTATCATTCTACCTTATTGGATTACTACAGAATTATTGCACCTAGAAAAGAACGCAATTCCTTTCAATGCTGCTGCGGGTGTTATACGTATAGTATTTTTTGTTCTTTATCTTCTTTTAATTTCTTTGATGAAAGATGTTAAACGGCTTTTTAGTTATCATGGCGCCGAACACAGGGTAGTATATAATTTTGAATCTGGAAGAGATATTTCAATCAGTGATGCACAATCTTTCCCTACACAGCACCCACGTTGTGGAACAAGTTTTATGTTTATTGTATTGCTATCTGCTATTATTGTTTTTGCCCTTATAGATACACTGATATTGGCTGTTTTTGAGACGATCAATTTGCCAATACGATTATTATTTCATCTGCCATTAATTCCGTTGGTTGCCGGCGTGTCCTATGAGTTGATAAAATTGTCAGTTCGATACGGGGATAAAATGTTTGTACAATTACTTCAAGCTCCTGGTTTATGGTTACAATTAATCACAACACGCCCGCCAGATGATGCAATGGTGGAAATAGCCATAACAGCATTGGAATCTGCATTTGGGGATAAGCTAGATGATTTAAAGGGTAAAGAATTTATCGCTGAGGCCATAGGATGAAGGACAAGCTTGCCCAAATAATCGCACGGCATGATGAACTAGAATCCCTATTGGCGGACCCAGCTATTATATCTGATCCGGATCGATTGAAAGACATAGCCCGGGAACACAGACAAGTGCATGTTATCGTACCTAAAGCTAATCAGTTTCTGAGTTTGCTCGAGCAGCTTGATGGACATAAGATCATTATAAGTGGGGATGATGATGAATTGAAAGAGTTAGCTATGGAAGAACTACCTGAACTGGAGAAAGAGCTAGCGAGCTTAGAAAGTGAATTAAAGATTTTACTTATACCCCGAGATCCTAATGATGATAAAAATACGATTGTGGAGATACGCGCAGGCACTGGAGGGGAAGAAGCTGCCTTGTTCGCTGCCGATCTTTTCCGTATGTATAGTAGGTATGCTGAGCGAAACAATTGGTCGCGTGATGTTATTGCTAGCAATGGTACAGGAATAGGCGGATTTAAGGAAATAATATTCTCTATGAAGGGTACTGCCGTATATGGTGTGATGAAATTTGAAAGTGGTGTCCATAGGGTACAACGCGTTCCTAAGACAGAAACCGGTGGACGTCTGCATACCTCAGCAGCTACTGTGGCCGTATTGCCGGAAGCGGAAGATGCAGAAATCAATATAAAGGAAATGGATTTAAAAATAGATACTTTTAGAGCAAGTGGTGCCGGAGGTCAGCATGTTAACAAGACAGAATCAGCCATAAGAATTACCCATATACCAACAGGCCTAGTTGTAACATGTCAGGATGAAAAATCTCAGCATAAAAATCGCACTGCTGCATTGAAGGTTCTTAAATCTCGACTTTTAGCACAGGAAAAAGAACGGCTGGCTCAAGAAAGAGCGGATGTAAGAAAATCAATGGTTTCCACCGGTGACAGATCAGCAAAAATTAGAACATATAATTTTCCACAAGGGCGAATAACGGATCATCGAATCAATTTTACTTCTTACAAATTGGAAAACATTATGGATGGCGATTTAAATGAATTTATTGAAGAGTTAAAAATTGCTGATCAACAAGTGGCCTTACAAGTGGACTGAAGCTTTGAGTATACCCGTAGTTAAGAAAAAAGTCTGGCGGGTAATAGATTTAATCAATTGGGCTGATCAATATTTTTCATTAAAAGGGAATGATAATCCCCGTCAAGAAATTGAATGGATGCTAACAGATATACTAGATTGTAATAGATTTGATTTATATCTTCGATTTGAAGAACCATTGACCAGCGATCAGCTGGAACTACTGCACCAATGGGTTAAACGACGGGTCAAAAAGGAACCCTTACAGTATATTACAGGTCACTGTGAATTCTATGGCCGTACATTTATGGTTAACAAAGATGTATTCATACCCCGTCCAGAGACAGAGCAAATGGTGGATGTTGCAATTGGTATGCTTAAGGATACTAATAAACCTACTATTTTGGATATGGGTACTGGATCAGGCTGTATAGCAATATCTCTGGCGAAGGAAATTCCCGGCTCTAAGATCACTGCCATAGATATATCTACTGTAGCATTAGAAGTAGCTGAAATCAATGCAGATATTCACCACGCAGCTGTTCATTTTGAAGAAATGGATTTTTTAATGAATCCATATAATAAAAAATTTGATATGATTATTTCTAATCCACCATACATACCACTTGTCGAAATGAATACTTTAATGGATGATGTGCGTTTATTCGAGCCCCATATTGCATTAAGTGATGGAGCGGATGGTTTATTGTTTTATAAACGGTTTGCAATGGTAGCGCCAGCCATGATCAACTCTGGTGGCCACCTGATTCTTGAAGTAGGTTTAAATACACATCCCAACTGTGCGTTGGGTGTATTCGATCAGGCATCATTCTATGACCAAAAACTTATTCCAGACCGTAACGGTGATCCTAGAGTATTAAAGGTTACAGTAAATTGAATTTGATTTTAGGTTTTATCAAGTTACTTCGTCCTTTAAACATTGCAGTAGCTGCCTTTGCTGTATTAGTAAGCGCATATATTTTGGGTGTTTATGAACAATACTTTATACTAACCTGTGTCGTTATAGTTGTCATTGCCTATAATGGTGCTGCAAATGCGTTTAATGATTATTGTGATTATGAAATTGATTTAATCAATCGACCAAATAGACCATTGAGCCGTGGGATGATCACTAGTTTTCAGGCACTGAGTTTTGCGGTAATATTATTTGCAATAGGTTCTGTTACTGCATTTCAGCTGCCATTTTATGCAAGGCTAACGGCTGTTGGTGTCGCTATGCCATTAATTATTATCTATAGCATGCGCTTAAAAGGAACTCCACTATTAGGTAACATTTCTGTCGCAATGATCCTTGGGTTAACATTTGTTTTTTGCGGGTTATCATTTAATAAGCTTGACCCCATGATTATGCCAGCAATACTTGCATTTGGATTAACGCTTGTTCGTGAATTGATAAAGGATATTGCAGATGTAGAAGGAGATAATTCCGCTGGATTAAAAACATTACCCCTTGTTATAGGCAAGAAAAAAGCAATTACTGTTGCAATGATTAAAGCTGTTTTAATTGGATTGGTATCATTAATCCCCTATTATTTAAATATTTATGGGAATTATTATCTTATCCTATTGATAATTGGAGTTGAGATTCCTTTAGCTATAGTTGTAGTTTTATTTATGAAATCACCATCTATTTCTACAGCCAGGCAGAGTGAAAAATTATTAAAATTCAGCACCATAATTGGGTTAACTGCCATTTTAATTGATCATTATGCCAGCTGAATTCGTACACCTTCACAATCATTCTGACTATAGCTTACTTGATGGTGCGCAAACAGTCCAAACCTTAGTCAATACAATTGATGACTTACAAATGGATGCAGTGGCCCTTACAGAGCATGGCAATATGTTTAGTGCGGTAAGTTTCTACAATAATGCCAATAAAACCGGTATTAAACCTATTGTTGGCAGTGAGGTTTATGTTGCTGTTAATAACCGTTTTGATAAAAAACCTCGCGCTGAAGGCGGCTGGGGCAATAATCATTTAATATTACTGGCGCAAAATTATACGGGTTATAAAAATCTGATGAAATTAATCACAGTGGGTTATCTGGAAGGCTTCTATTATCGCCCTCGCATTGATAAGGATATACTACGCGAATTCAGCGATGGTCTTATATGTATGTCAGCGTGTTTGAAAGGTGAAGTCCCCGAAAAATTGGTTAACAATGATTGGGATGGAGCCAAGGAAACGGCCCTAGAATATGCTGAAATATTTCCTGACAGATATTTTTTAGAAGTGCAGAACCATGGTATTGACCAAGAACAGGTTAATATTGAAAAGACGAAAAAACTCGCCAAGGAATTAGGTCTTCCATTAGTTGCTACAAATGATGCCCATTATGCAAAACATGACCATTGGGAAGCGCATGACATCCACATTTGTCTCGGCACCGGTAAGGAAAGAGATGATCCGAACAGATTACGCTATGCTACACCGGAATTCTATTTCAAATCACAAGATGACATGTACAAACTTTTTAAAGATGCACCTAATGCAATTGAAAATACACGGTCTATTGCAGATAGCATAGATCTGTCAATCCCAACTGGGTCATACCATTTGCCTAAGTTCCCGTTGCCTGCTAATGGGGACATCTCAGATCCAGATGAATATCTACGCTCAATTTGTAAAAAAGGAGTTATTGAAAGATATAATGATATTACACCAAATATAAAACAGCGGATGGATCATGAGCTAGATGTGATCAAGGCAATGGGTTTTTCCGGATATTTTTTAATTACCCAGGATTTCGTTAAATATGCGCGGGATAGCAATATTCCTGTCGGCCCTGGTCGGGGTTCCGCAGCAGGTAGCGTTGTTTCTTATGCGTTAGGGATAACGGATATAGACCCTATGAAACACAACCTACTGTTTGAAAGGTTTTTAAACCCCGATCGCGTCAGCATGCCAGATATTGATATTGATTTTTGTATAGAACGGCGTGGGGAAGTAATTGATTATATCAAGAAACGGTATGGTGAGAATTCGGTAACGCAAATTATCACTTTTGGTAAAATGAAAGCACGACAGGTCGTGCGAGATGTAGGACGCGTCATGGGTTATTCATTTGGTGATGTGGACCGGGTAGCGAAGGCAATACCTAACGAACTGAATATTACGCTAGATGCAGCTCTAAATAAAAGTCCTGACTTGCAAACAATGGCAAATGGAGAGTTTAAGGAATTGGTAGGTTATTCTAAGGTTCTAGAAGGGATGAATCGCCATGCCTCTACCCATGCTGCCGGTGTAGTTATAACACCTAGTGACTTAACAGATTACATGCCACTCTATAAATCATCCCAAGGGGATATCACCAGCCAGTATGATATGAAAAGTCTCGAGAATCTTGGGCTACTGAAAATGGATTTTCTTGGATTACGTAACCTTACAGTTATTGATCATACGATCAAATTGCTGCAGAAGAAGGATGTAATTATCAAAATTGAGAAGATTCCCATGGATGATCCTAAAGTATATAAATTATTTGCTAAGGGTCTAACAATAGGTGTGTTCCAGTTTGAGTCATCAGGCATGCGCGAATTCTTAAAAAAGCTCAAACCCACACATTTTGAAGATTTAATTGCTATGAATGCGCTGTATCGTCCAGGACCAATGAAAAATATAGATAATTTTATCAACCGCAGATCAGGCAAGAAAAAGATAGAATATGTTTCCCCAGCCCTGAAACCGATCCTGGATGAAACTTATGGGATTATAGTTTATCAGGAACAGGTAATGCAAATTACTAATGAAATCGCAAATTTTACTTTGGCCCAAGCAGATATTTTGCGGCGGGCAATCGGCAAGAAAAATACTGAACTAATGGAAGCTCTTAAAGTCAAGTTTATTGATGGTGCCTCAAACAATGGCATGGCCAAAAAACAAGCTACTAATATCTATGGTTTGATCGAGAAATTTGCGCAATATGGATTCAATAAGAGCCATTCTACTGCCTATGCATATATATCCTATCAAACGGCATGGCTTAAAACTTACCACCCAGCTGAATTTATGGCTGCAAACCTTACCAGTGAGATGAACAACATTGATCGGGTTGTTATTTTAATAAACGAATGTCGAAAATTAAAAATAGATGTATTACCTCCAGATATTAATGTATCCAACGTTAATTTTCAGCCTATTGATGATAGTTCAATTTCTTTTGGTATGAATGCGATAAAAAATGTGGGCGAGAAAGCATTGGAGTTTATCATTGCTGCACGAGAAAAAGACGGGCCATTTAACTCGCTATTTGATTTCACAGGTAGGGTAGACTTGCAAGCAGTTAATAAAAAAGTCCTGGAAAGCTTAATTGTGTCCGGCTCTATGGATCATCTAGAAGGATCAAGGGCTGAAAAAGTTTCTACGATAGACATTGCCCTACGATATGGTCAAAATATTCAGTCCGAGCGTTATAAAAACCAAGTTGATTTATTTGGTGATTCAGGAAACGGTTCAGGAATGTCTATGGTGCCTGATTTACAGGAAACGCGTCATTGGTCTGATGGGGAAGCACTGGCAAATGAAAAAGGAGTTTTGGGTTTATATTTGACAGGCCATCCTTTATTGGAGTATGCTGACGATTTAGAAGATTTTAGCAATCATGATTTTACAGAATCAATCCAGGATAGAAATCTTAATATCGTGCGTATTGGCGGTGCGATCCAAAATTATAAGATACATTTTGACCGTAAGAATAAACAAATGGCATTTTTTACGCTCGAATGTTTAGGGGGCCACGCTGAAATATTAGTATTTAGCAACACATTCGCTAAGTACAAGGAATTATTATCTGAGGATAAAATAGTTTTTGTAAGTGGTAAACCAACGGATAATGCAGACTTTAGTGATTTGAAGTTAGTAGCCGATGAAATTGTTCCTCTGGAAAAGGTTAGAGATTATTATGCTAAAAGCATCAATCTACAACTAGAGTTAGAAAAAATCTTGCCGCAAAATATTGAAGATTTACATTCTTTATCAAAACAATATCCGGGGTCATGTAATCTGATGTTTCATTACAATGATGAGAATCAACGTAAAAAACGGATCTTGTCACATAACATGCGAGTTTCATCTAGTCGGGAATTCCTTACTAAGCTCCGTGATATTTATGGAAAAAGTAATGTATGGGTACTATAACTGATGTGAAATGATTGCTGTTTTACAACGCGTTACCACTGGTAAAGTTAAAATTGGCGATCGAATTGTTGGTGATATTGATAATGGATTAGTGATTCTACTCGGCGTGCATCGCGATGATAAAGAAGAGGATATTATTTTTCTGGCTGATAAGGTTATTGGCTTACGGGTATTTGATGATAATAATGGTAAAATGAATATTTCACTTCAGGATTCGGATGGGTCTGTTCTCGTTATTAGTCAATTTACTCTCTGTGGTGATTGGCGTAAAGGTCGTCGTCCTAGTTTCACAAAAGCGGCTGATCCGGACAAAGGGAAATTGCTATATGATGGGTTTATTAATACAGTTAGAAGTAGAGGCATAAATGTAGAAACCGGTGAATTTGGCGCTGCAATGGATGTAAGTCTTGTTAATAGTGGCCCCGTGACATTTGTGCTTGATAGTCATGATAGATAATCTGCTGTAT
>Ga0208764_10001278_pt1 | contig 16366 bp, 13 predicted proteins | sample ETNtaG_18_FD_185762 | JGI IMG/M metagenome (GOLD analysis project Ga0208764, IMG submission 185762) | Marine microbial and viral communities from oxygen minimum zone, Eastern Pacific Ocean - ETNP201302SV91 (SPAdes) (version 2) | ecosystem: Environmental > Aquatic > Marine > Oceanic ... | reverse complement strand
CCATAGTTGGATGTGGAAACATTGCTGAAAAATATTTAGAACAAATTAGTAATTATAATAATATAGAATTAATTGGGCTTACAGATATTGATATTGATAGAGCTAAAAGCTTTTCAAGTTCATACAAATGCAAAGTGTATGAAAGCTTGGATAAAATGTTATCTGATTCAAAAATTGATTTAGTAGTTAACCTAACTATTCATCATGCACATGTAGAAGTTATTGAAAAGATATTGAATTCAGGTAAACATGTTTATACTGAAAAACCATTAGCAATGAATTATAAGGATGCAAAGAGGTTAATTAGATTATCTGAAAAAAATAATCTTAGATTAAGCAGTGCCCCCATAACTTATATGGGCGAAATGCAACAAACGGCCTATAAATATATAACTGATGGTCTTCTGGGAAAGATCAGACTAGTATATGCAGAGATAAACCATGATAGAATTGAAAATTGGCATCCAAACCCTAAACCTTTTTTTGATGTTGGCGTACTATGGGATGTAGGGATTTATGCATTAACAATTTGCACTGCGCTTATGGGATCAATCAAAAATGTTACTGGGTTTGGTAAAGTAATTATGCCTATACGTAGAACATTAGATGGGGAATCATTTAAGGTTAAAACTCCGGATTTTATTCTTGCTCTTCTTGAAATGAATAATGGAGCATTATTAAGATTAACTTGTAATTTTTATGCAAATGATTCTAAACAAGATCATGGTATTGAGATTCATGGTGATAATGGTATGTTATTTTTAGGAAGTGGGCATGATTTTTCTTCTCCTTTAGAATTTATTAAAATTGGTGAAGAGCCATCTATTATTCCTTCTATTAGAGAAGGATATGATGGCACTGAATATGCAAGGGGATTAGAAGAGATTGCAGATGCGATTCTAAATAATAAACCTCATCGTGCTTCTTCAGAGCATGCTGCACATGTTATAGAAGTTATGGAAGCAATAGATATATCAATAAAAACAAATAAGACTATTGAAATTCATTCAGACTTTATGCAACCACCATTAATGGATTGGGCGGTTTAATATTGGGATGATAATTTTACGATTTACAATTATATCAATATTGCTTTGTAATATAGGAAGCTCTCAACAGCGTAAGATAAAAACAGATATCATTGATAAAAATAATATTAGTTTAGATTATTTACTTTATTTACCAGAAGATTATAATAATGATAAAGAAAAAAAATGGCCAACAATATTATTTCTCCATGGAAAGGGAGAGCGTGGTAATAATCTTGAACTTGTAAAAATACATGGTATACCAAAGATAGTAAGCACAAAAAAAGATTTAAATTTTATTGCTATATCACCTCAATGCCCTATTGACTATGTTTGGCGGGATCAAGAAATGTTAATAGCATTAGAATCTTTATTATTAAAAATGATTAAAAATTTTCGTATAGATAAATCGCGATTATATGTAACGGGTTTAAGTATGGGTGGAAGAGGTACATGGGCTATAGCCGCACATAGGCCAGATCTTTTTGCAGCTGCTGCGCCTATATGTGGTGGAGGTGATCCATCAACCGCTTCTCGATTAACTAAATTACCATTTTGGGTATTTCAGGGTGCTCTTGATAAAGTGCATTACCCTAAGGAGTCAGAGATCATGATCGAGGCTTTAAGACGTAAAGGTGGAGAAGTTAATTATACATTATATCCTAATTTGCACCATGACTCATGGACGATAACATATAATAATTCCGAATTATATAAATGGTTTCTTAGTAAAAGCAATAATTAGTTAATGTTAGACTATGACTACATTATAATTGGTTCAGGTTTTGGAGGATCAGTTGCAGCTTTGCGTTTAGCTGAAAAAGGTTATAAAGTTGCAGTAATTGAACAAGGAAAACGTTATCAATCGAAGGATTTTCCTAAAACAAATTGGAATTTTAGAAAATATTTCTGGATGCCAAAAATCGGGTTTTATGGTATTCAGGCACTTACACTTCTAAAAGATGTATTTATACTTCATGGAACAGGAGTCGGTGGGGGAAGTTTAGTATATGCAAATAATCTATTGGTTCCTTCAGATGAAGCTTTTGATAATCCATTATGGGGCGGACCTGGATGGAAAGATAAACTTGTACCATATTATGAAAAAGCAAAAGTAATGTTGGGCGTAACAAAAAGTGAGGTCGTTACCCATGCAGATAAATTACTTAAAGAATGTGCTGAAGATGCTGGAGTAGGAGATACATTTCATGTAAATGATGTTGGTGTGTATTTTGGAGAACCAGGAAAGAAAGTTTCTGATCCATATTTTAATGGAAATGGACCAGATCGAACAGGATGTACTTTGTGCGGAGGTTGTATGGTAGGTTGTCGGCATGGAGCAAAAAACACATTAGATCTAAATTATCTATATCTGGCAGAAAAACTTGGGGTAGATATTATTCCTGAAACAAGAGTGATAGATGTAAAACCTTATGGTTCAGATCAATATAGAATTTCTGTAAAAAAAATTACTGGTATCTTAAAAAGGAAAAAACAATATAATGTATCTGGAGTTTTCTTTTCTGGAGGTGTTATGGGTACAGTAAAACTATTACATCAATGTAAGCTAAGAGGATCTTTACCAAAAATTTCTGACCAACTAGGTAACTTTGTCCGAACGAATAGTGAGGCAATTCAAGGAGTTGTATCAAGAGGTAAAGATATTGATTTCTCCAAAGGTTTAGCTATTACTTCTGGTATTTACCCAGATAAAAATACGCATATTGAAACTTGTCGATATGGCAAAGGACAAGGTGCGATGTCTTTATTAGCAACATTATTAGTTGATAAGCATGATTATGTTCCCAGACCAATCTTATGGCTATGGAAAATTATTCGTAATCCAGTTGTTTTCTTACGAAGTATTAATCCAATTGGTGTATCAGAGAAATCTACTTATGTGCTTGTAATGCAGACTATCAGTAATTATATGAGATTTGACTATAAACGTAGATGGTGGAGATTAGGCGGGAAATCAATGAACTCTGATTGTGATACAGATCAAAAGGTGCCTGCATATATACCTATAGCAAATGAGTATACAAAAAGGTTGGCAGATAAGATAGGAGGAGATCCTGCTACAAGTATAACAGAGATTTTTTTAAATACTTCTACAACAGCACATATTATGGGAGGGTGTGTTATGGCCGACACTACAGATAATGGTGTGATTGATTACAAAGGGCGCATTTTTGGATATGATAATCTTTATATAGCTGATGGTTCTATTGTACCAGCAAATCTTGGCGTGAACCCAAGTTTAACTATTACAGCTATGTCTGAATATATTCTTGATCAAATACCAACTAAAACATGATAGTATAGCAAGAATGCTTATAGGTTCTAATTATATATGAATAGAAGAATAAATTCAAATATGTTATATAGAGTATTTTTCATTTTTCTAATCTCTATTAGATATGCGAATGCAGATGACTCATCTTTAACTAAAGTAGTAAAAATTATTACAGAATCAAAATATGAATTTCACAATCAATTTGGTGAATATCTTGATATTTTACAAAACCAGAAAAGAACGAACTATGATAAAAGTGGCAATGTATCATCTATTGTAAAATATAAGGGTAGGGATGAATTATTAAGTAAAGATATTTATTTTTATAATAACAATGGATTTCTTATTGAGCTTTCAAGTTATGGCTCAGATGGTTTGTTAGTTTGGAAGAATATTTTCAAATATGGTAAGCATAAGCAAATAATTAATGAATCCTCTTATGATTACGATGGATCATTAAATTGGGAGGATAAATACAAATACAATAATGAAAATCAACTTATTGAAAAATCTTCTTATCTTAAAGGAGAAGGGTCTGAATTTATAAGTCATACATTTCGTTATAATTCAGAAAAAGAATTAGCCAAAGAGACCTCCTATTATCCAGATGGGAAAAGAAGTAGTGATTTTATTTATTCTTATAATTCTGATGGAAAACTAGTTGAAGAAAAATTTTATGATTACAATAAAAATTTAACTTTAAAAGATCAATATAAATATGATCAGAAAGATAATCTGAAAGAATGGAAGCTTATTGATAATAATGGAAATCTTATAAACAACTATGAAGGAGTTGCAAAAAAGATATTCCAATATGATAGAAGAGGAATGATCGTTGATATTGAGATGTTTGATGAAAATGGAACAGTAGTGCGAAAGATACTTTATAAATATGGAAAAGATGGCAGATTAGTTGAATCTGTAAAATTCTTTGTAAAATTTATGTTTGGCAAGATACATGAAATCCCAATAGAAAAGAGTTCATTTAATTATGAGAGGTGGTAATTTATATTGTGAGGGATAGCTTAAAATTTTTTCTTGTTGTAATGATTATATTATCTAGTTGTTCAGATGATTCATTAAGGATCAAAAAAGTTATAGTAAAAGATAATTCTGCAAGACTTATTGATAATCCAAAAACGAAATCCCCGATTACTTTTATTCCTATAGGAACTGAACTAGAAGTGCTAAAAATAAAAGACGTAAAAAAAGGTCTTTTTAATACAACTTGGTTTCAAGTTGCCTTTGAAGATACTATTGGTTGGATAAACATGTTTTTTGTGACAGTAGATTCAAATGCAACAATAGAAGATATGAAGAAAATTATTGATAGAGCGAACTTAGATGATGATGATAATAATTTATTAGATGAAGAAATAAGTAGCGTGAATGAAACTGGTGCTTATAATGATACATCTATAATCGATAAGAATAGAACTAATAATAATTTAGTGATGGAATTAGATAGCGATATAGAACAACAACAAACTATAAATCAACCAATTAATAATTCTGAGAAATTTTATACTATTCAAATAACCTCTGGGAAAGATCTTGATGCAGCAGAATCCTTAGTTCGTCTTGCACAATCAAAAGGGATTGATGCTTATATACAAAAAGGATATGTTGATAAAAGTGGTGTCTTATGGTATAGAGTTCGTTCTGGGAAATATCAATCAATTGATGTAGCTAAATCTGCCTCAGTTCAAATTAATGAAAAAATGAATACGAATTCATGGGTAGACAATTTGAGATCAGATGAAGTTGCTAGAGAAGAATTAATACCATCAATAAGTGGCTCACTTGAATCTTTACCTCTCTTTAATTTGATTGATCCATGGATGAAAGAAAATATTATTAACTATAGTTCCATAAAATATATTAAATGGTATGATCCATATATTCGAGGAACTTTTCACCTCCAGCGTATTCGATTTAGTATCATAAATAATCAAAAGGAATTATTGATTGATGAGCGAGAATTTAAATTTTGGGATGGAAAACTTTATTCTGTTTTTGATAATAGAGGAATACAACTCCAGTAATTTTGTATATATTTTATTTATTTCTGAATTATATCATACAGTTACTCTATCCGCTTTACTCTTTAATTAGTTCCCGATTGATTTTATGTTGAATATTTTAATTCTAACTATTTGTTTATTTCAATCTACTATAAATGCTAGTGGTGTAAACATAGATAGTTTAATTATGAGAGAAGATCTAGATGCTAAAGGAAAGAGATATTTACTAAATTCCAAAAAACCTTATGAAGGGGAAGTGTATAAAAAATATCCTACAGGTGAAATAGAATTTAAAGGCACCCTTGTTTCAGGACTACAAGAAGGTATTTGGACTTGGAAATACATAACAGGTGAAAAAAAATCTGAAGCTACTTTTGTTAATAACCTACAACATGGTACATATAGATTATATTATCAATCTGGAGGACTAAAAGAATTAGGTGTTTTTCTTAAAGGTCGTAAGGAAGGCTTATGGATAAAATATTATGAATCTCAAAAAAAATTTTCTGAAGTTAATTATAAGTACAATGAATTACATGGAAGATATACGCATTGGCATGAGAATGGTAGAAAATATAGCGAAGTATTTTATACGAAAGGTAAAAAGCATCAATGGGAGCTCGGATGGCATGAAGATGGAAGTCATCGATTGAAATTATATTGGTTCCTTGGAGATCAAGATGGCGAACAGATTTCATGGTATAATAATGGACAAAAAGAATATAATTATATTTATGATAAAGGAATTATAGTAGGGAAAATTTATGAGTGGTTTGAAAATGGAAATAATAGGTTAGAGGGCACATTTTTAGATGGGAAGCAAAATGGCGTATGGATTTGGTATTTTAACAATGGGAATCCTGCAATAGAAGGTGAATACTCAAATGGGTTTCCAAAAGGCATCTGGCGTTCTTTTTCTGAAGATGGAACGATGATTTATCAAGAAGAAGAGTATGGATTATGGGTAGAAGAAGAATTAAAGTTGTGGACAAATAATTATAAAAATTAAATGATATATATAGAATGAGAGAAATAGTAGAAAAATATTTAGATACTTATGATCCATTTATATTATTTGGTACGAGCCATATTATTTCAATATTGTTGGCAATAACCCTTTCGATTTTCATCCCAATATTTGCAAAGAAAAAATTATCTGAGCATTATCAGCATATAGTGGGAAGCTTGATTGGGTATATTGTAATGAGTAGTTATATTATTTGGACAGTTTTAGAGATTATTGCAGGCTCATTTGATCTAAAATTACATTTACCTATACATCTTTGCCGAATGGCAAACTTACTTCTTCCTTTTGTTATGGTTTCAAGAAGTTATCTTATCTATGAAATATTATATTTTTGGGGACTATCAGGTATGCTGCAAGCTGTAATTACGCCCGATATAGCTGCAGGTTTTCCACATTTTCAGTTTTTTAGATTTTGGTTTGCACATCATGGGATGATTATAGCTCTAATCTATGCGACTGTGGTCTATGGTATGAGGCCAAGTTTGAAAAGTGTTTTTAAAGCGATGTTCGCATTAAATATATTCTTATTAGTATCAATTATAGCAAATATATTACTTGATGCTAATTATTTTTGGATTTGTGGAAAGCCAATTAATGAAATTGGAGAACATGTGCCATCTTTATTAGACTATTTAGGCCCGTGGCCTTGGTATATTTTGGTTGCTGAATTTGTTGCGTTATTACACTTTTTATTAGCTTATACGCCTTTTATTTTTATTAAAAGGGGGGAGAGATTACAATGAATAGAAATTTTACATGGTATTCAATAATCATAATTATTATGATTCTCTATTACTTTAGAAGCCAAATTGAACAATTAGATATGAAACCTCCAATTGCTAATAAACAACCTCATAAGACTTTTGTGCATGATCATGAAAGAGTTGATAATTATCATTGGATTCGTTTAAGCGATGATCAAAAATCTGCAAAGAATATTGAGGGTTGGCCGGATGATCAAACTATACAGGTAGTTGAATATATTAATAAAGAAAATGATTATACGAACAATAAGTTGAAGCATACGGAAAAGCTACAAAAAAAACTTTATAGCGAAATAGTTGGACGAATCAAAAAAGATGATTCATCTGTTCCTTATTATGAAAACGGGTATTGGTATTATACAAGATATGAGAAAGGTAAGGAATATCCTTTTTACTGTCGCAAAAAAGATTCTTTAGAGAATAAAGAAGAACTCTTAATTGATGTTAATCAATGGGCTGAAGGACATGATTATTTTTCACTAAGGAATCTATCTGTAAGTCCTAATAATAAATTATTAGCATTTAGCATCGATACTTTAAGTCGCAGAATATATACAGTTAAAATAAAAAACTTAGAAACAGGCGCATTATTAACTGATGAGATTCATGGCACTCAGGGTCCAGTAGCATGGGCAAATGATAATTCAACCTTTTTTTATACTCTGAAAAATAAAATTACTTTATTATCAGAAGATATTGCTAGACATTCATTAGGTACTTCTCAATCAGAAGATGATATTGTATTTACTGAAAAGGATGATTCATTTTATATAGGTGTTTATCGTTCCAAATCAAATAAATACATTATTATTTATAACAGTAGTACTCTAGCTAGCGATTATTATATATTGAATGCAAATAATCCTACTGGAAAGTTTTTTCAATTTAGCCCTAGAGAAGAAGAGCACGAATATTCTATAGAACATTATAAAGATAAATTTTATATCGTAACTAATTGGAACGCGATGAATTTTAGATTAATGGAAACATCTGAAGAAGTAACATCAAAACAAAACTGGAAGGAAGTGGTGCCTCATAGGAATGATGTGTTTCTAAGTGATATTGATGTTTTTTCAAAATATCTTGTTATTAGTGAGAGGAAAGATGGATTACCTCAAATCAGGATAATCAATCAAAATAATGGAGATGAGCATTACCTCGATTTTGGGGAAGAGGTTTATTCTGCTTATACATCTGTAAATCTTTCTTTTGATACAAATCTTCTTAGATATCAATTTTCTTCATTAATTACACCTTCATCCACTTATGATTATAATATGGATTCTAGAAAATCTATATTGTTAAAACAATCAGAGGTGGTTGGTGGCTATGATTCGAATAAATATCAATCCGAAAGATTATATGCAACAGCTAGAGATGGTAAAAGAGTTCCTATTTCTATTGTATATAAGAAGGGATTTAAGAAAAATGGAAAGAGCAATTTATTATTATATGCCTATGGTTCTTATGGTAGCACCATAGACCCTTCATTTAACTCTAACCGTTTAAGTCTTTTAGATAGAGGTTTTGTTTATGCAATTGCTCATATTAGAGGAAGTCAGACTTATGGAAGGGAATGGTATGAAGATGGAAAAATGTTTAATAAACTAAATACATTTAATGATTTTATTGATTGCAGCAAATTTTTAATTCAAAAAAAATATACTGATCCAGATCACCTATTTGCTATGGGGGGTAGTGCGGGTGGACTATTAATGGGCGCAGTAGTCAATATGGCTCCTGAACTATACAATGGAGTTGTTGCAGCAGTTCCTTTTGTAGATGTAATAAATACTATGATGGATCCTACTATTCCTCTTACTTCAAATGAATGGGATGAATGGGGTGACCCTCGGAATAAAGATGAATATGAGTATATGATGAAATATTCTCCATATGATAATATTGTTAAAGCTGATTATCCAAATATGTTAGTTACTGCAGGATATTTTGACTCTCAGGTTCAATACTGGGAACCCGTAAAATGGGTCGCAAAATTGAGAGAATATAAAACTGGGAATAATGAACTTTATTTGTATACAAATATGGATGCAGGTCACGGTGGAAAATCAGGAAGATTTCGCCGGTTTAAAGAACTTGCTCTTAATTATGCATTTCTGATTGATTTGGCTGGTATAAAATATTAGAATAATTTTTTATGAATCTTATATCAATAAATCCAGCGAATAATGAAATACTAGAATCGCATAAAGAGTTTTCTAACGATAATGTTAATCAGATTATTGATTCATCGTATGATGCTTATGTAGAATGGCGAAATAAAAGTATTTCTTATCGTTCAAAGAAGATGAAGAACCTTGCCGAACTATTGAGAAAAAGAAAAGAAGAATTAGGCATTTTAATGACTCAGGAAATGGGTAAACCAATTAATCAAAGTATAGCAGAAGCTGAGAAATGTGCATGGGTTTGTGAATATTATGCTGATAATGCGGAACAATTTTTATCTAATAAAGAAATATCTACTGATTCTACTAAGAGTTTTATATCATTTCAGCCAATTGGATTAGTATTGGCAATTATGCCATGGAACTTTCCCTTTTGGCAAGTATTTCGTTTTGCGGCGCCAACTTTAATGGCTGGAAATGTGGGAATTTTAAAACATGCTTCAAATGTTCAGGGATGTGCTAAGGAGATTGAAAAATTATTCCTTGAATCTGGTTTTCCAAAGAATGCTTTTAGTAATCTAGTTATTGGATCTAATAAAGTGAGTAATGTAATTAATAATCCTTTAGTTAGAGCTGTAACCTTGACAGGAAGTACGCCTGCTGGTAAAGCCGTAGCATCCCTTGCAGGTTCATTGTTGAAAAAGACTGTTCTGGAATTGGGAGGGAATGATCCTTATATCATTTTAGAAGATGCTGACCTTAATAATGCAGCAGAATCTTGTATAGCAGGGAGGATGCTTAATACAGGGCAAAGTTGTATTGCAGCAAAAAGATTTATAGTTGTTAAATCTTGTTTAAATGACTTTATTGTTAAAGTTGAACAAAAAATCAATAATATGAAAATGGGAGACCCACTTGATTCAACCTTTGATGTTGGTCCAATGGTTAATAATGATGCTAGAGATGAGCTGCACCAACAAGTAATGATGAGTATTGATAAAGGTGCAATATTACGATCAGGAGGAATTATTCCTGAAATAGAAGGATCATTTTACCCTCCAACTTTATTAACAAATGTAAAACCGGGAATGTCTGCTTTTGATGATGAATTATTTGGACCTGTTGCAGTAATTATATCTGCTGAAGATGAAAATCATGCTATTGAATTAGCAAATAAAACTAACTATGGTCTGGGTGCAGCTATTTTCACTAGGAATCTAGATAAAGGAGAGAAAATAGCGATTAATGAATTAGAAGCCGGGTCCTGTTTTGTGAATAACTTTGTAAGGTCTGACCCTAGACTTCCGTTTGGCGGGATAAAAGAGTCTGGATATGGTCGTGAGTTATCTGAATATGGAATATTAGAATTTGTAAATATAAAATCAGTTGTAATACAATGAATCGTATTTTAATAATAATTTTAATCTTTATTGTTTATTTACCAGCTCAACAAATGGATCGTTTATTTTGGAATGGTAGCGATTGGAGAAGGATTGAGAAAACCGCTAATTATGATCCAGAATTATCATATATGATGAAAGTTGGATATGTTAACGGTGTATTAGATGGTAGATTATTCTACTATTTGAAAGCATGGACAATGGAACAAGTTTTTGCAGATAGTTTGTATGCGGAGACAGTTGATTATTTATCACCAAGAGAGTTAGTAAAAGTTTTGGATAATTTTTATGCCGATCCAATAAATGGTTATATTCCGTTACCATCAGCAATAATAATATGTAATATGTTTGGTGAACGTATTCCGATGAATAAAATTGATAAATATATTCGTCATTCAAAGGATTGGATTAACCGAATGATTTTAGAGAATAATCAGTAGTAATATTATGTTTTCCCGCAAAATAATCTTGGTGGGATATATTTTCGCTATTCTGTTTGCTCAAAGAGAGAATCGAATTTTTTGGGATGGAAGTAATTGGAATCGTATATCAACAAAATTAGGACAGGGAAGTGAATCAGTTTATCAAATTAAGGCTTCCCATCTAAATGGATTACTAGATGGAAGACTATATTATTATTTAAAAGCATGGGAAGTAGAACCATTATTAGCTGAGGGCACATATAATGATCCATTAGATCTTTTAAGATACAAAGAATTAATCACTGCATTAGATAATTTTTATTCAGTTCCTAAACATAACTCTATACCTATTATTTCGGCGGTGATTATTGAAAATATGAGAATTGGGGGGATATCAGAAAGATCAATTTATAGATATATTGAAGAAACAAGGTTTTGGGTCAATAATATACGAGCAAGTGCTGATTCTATGTCGGTTGAAATTCTTGCTTCAAAGTTAGATAAACATCTCTCAAAACCATTTAATATCAGTGAAAGATACGGTCGGGGACCTGATTATAAACAAAAAGAAGTTTTAATAAAACCTAGATCGCCACTAAAGAGGGATGGAGATAATGATAAAAATTCTTGGTATCAAAAACTCATCAAAGGATGGGCTATTGGGATCTCAGGAGGAATAAATCAGTGGAATACTACAGATAGTCTCAATTCATCAGGATCGAACTATAATTTTATTATTAAATCTCCTTTACATTTTAGGACCGAAAATATTGAATCAAGAATTCGGTTTGAAGCTGGAGTTATGAATTTTTCTTCAAATCTTAATGGGCAAAAGAATTTTATGTATGTTCAAGTTGGCCTTAGAGAGTCAGATATCCCAATAATAAATCGTATTAAATTTGATATTGGAGCAGGATCAGTGATTGGGACTAGATCCTTTAGTAGTGGACTTATAATCTCTCTAAGAAAGAATAAATTGGATTTAATAACAAGGTTTTATTCCGCTGGAACTTCGAATAAAGCTCAATTACCATCTAAATGGTCTTTGTTCTCTATAGCATTTAACTTTTAGTCTACTCGATAAAACCCTATAGCTGGATGGTATGTATAAACTCGATAATCATTTTGAAATCGCAATTTCCCAACATAGAATTCATAATTATCAGGACGTGTTTTATCAAACGGGAACACTATAAATTTAGAAACGGATTGTTTTGGTTTTAGTACCCCATCAGTAGCTTCTAAGAAAGTTATCCGCTTTTCAGTTATTATAGTTCCTTTATTGTTTATTCGTAATAAAAACCCATCTATTTCGCTTATTTCTCTCTTTGAATTATTATCAATTTGTACTACGATACGAACCTGATCATTATTAACAAGTCTTTCTCTAACATCAATATGAAGAAGGCCTTCATTATTATTGCCCCCATAAAGAAAAGTAAGGATTCCTAAGAATAACATTATATTCATATACGAAATTCGTTAGCTTAATATAAAATCAAAAAGGAAAAGTATTATTAGATTATTTCTGGATCATTATTAAAAGATAGGCGTATAAATTATTTAATATTTATTGTTAATAATTAATTAGTTATATAATGGCAGTTTTTTAACATAATTATATAAATGAATAGAAAAATATTATGAAATATTCAAAAATTTCTAAGACTCATTTAGTTTTATTTTTTTTAACTATTGTCTCAACTCTTATAGCAGGTTCTGTTATGCAAGGAGGTGACCCTTTCGATAACCCAGTTGATATAATTTGGGGCATACCTTTCTCTATGACTCTAATGTTAATATTGGGATGTCATGAGTTTGGACACTATTATTACGCTTTAAAGCATAATGTAGATGCATCTTTACCATATTTTTTACCGGCACCTCCATACTTATTTATTATTGGTACATTTGGTGCATTTATAAAAATAAAATCCCCTATTTATAAAAAAGATGCTCTTTTACAAATTGGTGCTGCGGGCCCTATTGCAGGTTTTATTATTGCTGTACCAGCTTTAGTTATTGGTTTATTATTATCTGATATAATAGCAATAAATGATCAATATAAGGGCATTATTTTGGGTGATTCTTTATTAATGAAAATTTTTACTTATATTATTTTTCCAGATCTTAGCGCTGGGCACGATATTCTACTACATCCTATTGCGTTTGCTGGATGGATTGGATTATTAGTTACCATGCTAAACTTATTACCCATTGGTCAGTTAGATGGTGGACATATAGCGTATGCAATGCTTGGAAATAAACAGGCGCTTGTTGGATGGATTGCTCTTGGCGCTTTATTTCTACTTAGTTTTTTATCTTTAAATTGGCTGATTTGGGGTTTATTAATACTTTTATTAATGCGATCAGCAAAACACCCACCTATTCATGATATAACTATACCATTATCTAAGAAAAATAAAAATATAGGTTATTTATGTTTTCTAATTTTCATATTATGTTTTATTCCAACCCCATTTCATATTTAGAATGAAAAGTTTATTTATAAATTTCTTACTTGTTGGATTATTGGTATCTCAATCTAGGATAGGAGATTGGAAAGCATATACATCTCCTTTACATATAAATGATCTTACTGAATATAATAATCTAATTATTTGCGCAACGAATGGGGGGATTCTTCTGTATGATAAGTATCAAAATAGTTTTTCAACCTTAACTGTTGTTGACCAATTAAAAGGAACAGCAATCAATGTTATTGAATTAGGAAAGGATAGTCTTTTATGGCTTGGAGGCGCTTCACCCAATGGTTTTGTTCAGATATATGATGTTAATAAGTATCAAAGTATCGCACAGTTTGACTTTGGATTAACTGAAATTATTGATATATCAATAACAGACTCTATATGCTTTGTGGCGTTCCTAGATAATCAAGACTGGGGTCTTATGGAATTTATTTTTACTAATAATGAATGGATTTATAGAGATGTATATATGAACTGGCCTATAAGATTTGATTTAATAAATTCTATTGAAATTTTAGATGATAAGGTTTTTGTCGGTACAGACGAAGGTTTATTAATTGGTAATTGGGAAGAGTCGAATCTAAAGGATCCTAATAATTGGCATCCATTTGAAACAGAATTATTTGGAGAGGTTTATCTTTATGGATTAGATACTAATAGTATTTTATTAGTATCTAATAATGATATATATGTTCTAAATCTTTCTGGAGATATTTCATTAGAAAGAATTTTTGATTATTTAGATCCGTCAGAACAGTTAATTGAAATTATTAAAGATACTAAAGGGGGTTTTTGGGGAATTCTTGAAACAAAAATAATAAAATTAAATGATTCTGGGATTGAATGGAATTTGGATATAGACTATGATTATTCTTTTACTTCTCTTACAGGGGCTCTTCATGACCAATTATATATTGGATCGCAACAAGGGATACTAGTGTTAGATATGAACACGAAAATAATTAACCATGAAATTCCAAATGCACCATTGACAAATCAAATATCTGCTTTAACTGTACTTGATGATGGCCGTTTAGTTGCAGGTTCAAAATTTGGTCTTTCTATTAAAGAAACATGGGGATGGAGAAATATTTCTGAAGCAGATGAAATTAAAATTTCTGATTCTTTTGATCCTTCAAGATATGTAATTGATTATTTACCAATAAATTTTGGTGGATTTATTTCAGATTTAGAACAAGGACCAGATGGATTACTATATTGTGCGATACGCGGCACATATCCTGAGCCAAGACGACATGGTGGTGGTATTGTAATTATAGATATTGATGACCCGAATAACTTTACTCTTATTGACACTGCATTTTTAGATTATTATGCTGATGAATATATGATAGTAAAAGACATTGAGTTTGATAAGTCTGGTGTAATGTGGGCAGCAAATGCTTATGCAACTACTAGAGCAGAGCCAATTGCTATAAAACATTTCAGTAATGTATGGAAAACAATCAGTCTAGCTAGCTCAAATAATTATTTAAGTTATACTCCAAATACAATAGGATTTGATTCATTTAATCGTGTTTGGATTGGATCATTCGAAGATGATTTAAATAGCCCCCCAGCAAGAAATGGCGGACTGGCTTTTTTGGATTATGAAGGTAGTATATTAGAACCATTATCGATTGATTGGGGGCATATTGAAATAAACCCTGGATATAATAATAATACAGTTTGGTCTTTAGTAATAAATAACGAAGATATTTTATATCTGCTGACTCCCATTGGATTAAAACAAATAACTTTACAATATTCTAATTCAGATCCTGTTAAAAAATATGGATATATATATTTTCCAAATATTTCATTTGGTAAAGGTTCTAAGTTGCATATTGATTCTAGAAATAATATTTGGGCCTCATCTCCTACAGATGGTGTCCATATACTTACGGAGTCTTCAACTTATTGGCCAGATATTGAAGGTATTAATGAAGATAACAGTCTACTATTATCAAATGAAGTATCAGATATTGCTTTTGATGAAGAGGATGGTATTACCTATATATCAACAAATAATGGAATTAGTGTATTACGAACTCCTTTTGCTGTACCAAAAAAGGACTATAATAATATAAAAATTTTTCCTAGTCCATATACCTTACCAAATAATTCACCCCTCGTAATAGATGGTTTGATGGATGGTACTATTTGTAAAATACTTACAATTACGGGTAAAGTATTGAGAACTCTTTCTGTTTCTGATCAAGGAGTAAATGGATATCAAGCTTTTTGGGATGGAAAGAATAGTAAGGGAAGTTGGGTTAATACCGGTATATACTTAATTAGCTTTACAGAACTTGAAGGAAATTATACTTATGAAAAGATTGCCATAATTAAAGAGTAAATAAATTAATTATTATGTTTTTATATTAACATATTCTGGCATCAACCCAAAATCTTGTTCTAACTCATTTGCAATTTCTCTTATGATTCTTTTTCGTTCATTATAAGGAATAAATGCACTCTTTATAGCCATAATAATCATTTCTCTAAAATCATGCAGTTTAAATCCAAACAACTTATGAGCAAGTAAATATTCATTAGTGAGGGTAGTCCCTGACATTAATCTATTATCTGTATTAAGTGTGACTCTAATTCCTTGATCATAGTAAAATTTTAATGGATGAAACTTTAATGATCTAATAGAGCGTGTTTGCCAATTAGATGTCAAACATACTTCTAAAGTTATGCGATGGTCATTTACATAATTCATTAAATCTTTATCTTCCTTAAGCCTTGTTCCATGACCAATGCGATGAGCTCCACAGTGGTGGA
>Ga0208764_10001270_pt1 | contig 16457 bp, 18 predicted proteins | sample ETNtaG_18_FD_185762 | JGI IMG/M metagenome (GOLD analysis project Ga0208764, IMG submission 185762) | Marine microbial and viral communities from oxygen minimum zone, Eastern Pacific Ocean - ETNP201302SV91 (SPAdes) (version 2) | ecosystem: Environmental > Aquatic > Marine > Oceanic ... | reverse complement strand
AAACTCATTGGTTACTGGCTTCGAGCAATGGCTATGGGTTTTTTGTCAAATTGGAGGACCTCTATAGCAAAAACCGTAAAGGCAAGGCTTGCCTTCGGGTCTCACCTGGCGCGAAAGTTTTAATACCATCTAACGCATCAAGTGCTGGTTATCCAAAAAAGACCTTTATTGTGGCTGCTAATTCAATTGGTAAATTATTAATTTTTCCTGCCAATCAATTAATGGAAATGACTAAAGGCAAGGGTCTTAAGATAATTGGAATACCGCCTAAGAAATTTAAATCAGGGAAAGAGGAACTTGTCTCCGTTCTGGCCATAAATGAGGGCGATTCTATTAGAGTTTATAGTGGTAAAAAACCAAAAATTATTAGACCTGCTGAATTTGATCACTATATCAGTGAGCGAGGGAAGAGAGGAAGGGCCGTGCCGCCATTTAAGAAAATTGATCGTTTAGAAATTGAACCCAAATAAAAGAGATAATACCAATGGCTACATACAGCAGTGCTGATTTTAAAAATGGTTTAAAGGTCCTCGTTGATGGTGAGCCATTTAGTGTTATAGACTTGGGATTTCATAAGCCAGGTAAGGGGCAGGCATTTAATAAATTAAAGTTAAAAAATCTTAAAAACGGCAGAATCTTGGAAAAAACCGTTAAGATTGGAGCAAGTCTGGAAGCTGCCGATGTTAATATTAGAGAAATGCAATATCTATATAATGACGGACAGAATTGGCACTTTATGGATATTGAAACCTACGATCAATTAGCAATTTCAGAAGGGATAATAGAAGAGATAAAGAACTGGTTAACTGAGGAGGCTAATTGCAATGTCACACTTTGGAATGGGCAAGCAATCTCTGTTGAACCACCTAATAAGATTGAGGTTAAAGTAACCAAAACAGAACCAGGTTTGAGAGGCGACACTGCTCAAGGTGGAGTAAAGCCTGCAGAAATTGCAACCGGAGCGACCATAAAAGTTCCTTTATTTATTGATGAAGATGAACTTATTAGGGTTGATACACGAACAGGCGAATATTTATCGAGAGTAAAATAGGAACAATGGAACAGAAGTTTATCTATTATTTTCTAGTTGTTTTAATGATTATCCTGAGTGTGTTTGGGATCCAGAATATCTTTTCTCCCTTCTAATCATTGCCATTCTTTTTGTCATGATCTTCTGACGGCGAACCTCGTTTACTGAAATACTTAAACGATCGAACCAAGAAAATCACAACGACAATCAAAACTATAATCATTGCTTCCATAGAAAATTCTCCTATAAATTTAATTTATCTAAATTTTGCAATGCATTCACCTAATTTTATTTTTTCACCAAATTTTAGGTGATCAGGGAATAATATATTTTCTGAGCCAGAGAATAACAATAAGACGGTAGAACCAAGGTTAAAACGAGCGAATTCTTCGCCCTTGTTATAGATTTCTTTGTTTTTATCCGTGATTGATATCGAAGAAACATTCATTGCTCCAACCATAATCATGCAAAAATTTACTCTACTGCTCTCAAACTGACTTATCTGTCTTGCATTTTTAGTGTAGAGAGAATTGATTTTCTTCAAAGCTTGCTCATTAACTTTATAAGTCTTCCCACCTATTATCTGGTTATGCAGGAGCTTTCCTTGGTACGGCAGATGAACTCGGTGATAGTTGTAGGGTGCTAAGTATATCGTCACATAGAAGGCATTTTTAAAATCTTCAATTAACTTAGGGTTTTTATTTAATAAATGACTGAGGTTATACTCCATGTTCTTTAGTTGGAAAAGTTTCCCATCACTAACCCTCCCAGACTGCATAACTTTTCCATCCACAGGAGAGACTATAGTGTTTTCAGCGTGACCAATAGGTCTAACCCCCTCATCAAATTCTCTTGTAAAAAAATCATTAAAAGAGGAATACTCATTCACATTTTTTCTAGAGAATTCTTCAAAACTGATTTTATAATGGTTCTTAAAAAGATTTATGAGTAGATTTTTTACAAATCTTGTTTTGATTCTCGAAACTTTCAGAATCAAGTTTTGAAAAAGGTTTTGAAGTAGGCTCATCGAGTTCATAAAGAGTAAATTATTGATAGTCTCAGGTTTCTATGTCTATGTGTTCTAATGTAACATCGAAAAATAATGAAAAACATTAGTTTAAAAACATCAACAGTAAATTCTTCAATTTCCAGTATCCTCGAAGAATTGGAGCTATTGTTAGATAGTAGCGATCTATTTTATGGTCACGGCTCTGTTAATGCAAAAGATGAAGCATTAGCTCTTATCCTTTCTGTATTAAAGTCTGATTATCCATTGGGCAAGGAACTCTTAGCATCAAAACCTTCATCTGATGAGTTTTCTAAAATTAATAATCATCTATCAGAGAGAGTGAACACCAGAAAGCCAATGTCTTATATAACCGGAGAAGCCTATTTTTCTGGGCATCGGTTCTTTGTTGATGAGAGAGTGCTGATTCCAAGATCTCCAATAGCTGAAATGATTAACAATCAAATGCAACCATGGATTGATATGAAAAAAATTAGGAGGGTCCTAGAAATTGGTACAGGTTCTGGTTGTATTGCTCTAACCATGGCCATTGAATTTCCAGAAATAGAAGTTGTCGCTTCTGATATTTCTGAACCAGCTTTAGAGGTTGCCAGAATGAACAGAGAAGATAAAAATCTAGTTGATAAGGTTGAATTGGTTCATTCTGATTTATTTGAAAATATTTCAGGAAGTTTTGATTTAATTGTTAGTAACCCACCTTATGTGCCTGATGAGGTTATGAGAAATTTACCTATTGAGTATTCATTTGAGCCCCGTCAAGCATTGATAGCAGGCAACAAGGGACTGGATTTTATCTCAAGAATACTGCAAGATGCTCCTCCGTTTCTAAATCAGGAGGGTGTTTTAGTTATAGAGGCAGGTGTTGCTGCAGAGGAACTGGAAAGATCAAAGGATTTACCATTTATATGGGCAGAATTTGAAAATGGAGGGGATGGTGTGGCGGTTATAGAAGCACAACATCTGAGTTAGAATTGGATACAATTAGAATTAGTTAAGAGGATTAAATGGCAGGGAATACAATAGGAAAACTGTTTACTGTTACCACTTCCGGAGAAAGTCATGGACACGGAATGGCAGCTATTGTCGATGGCTGTCCTCCTGGTATGGAGCTTTCAGAAGAAGATATTCAGCAAGAATTAGAGAAACGAAGACCTGGAACATCTCGCTTCACATCACAGCGAAAAGAACCCGATCAAGTAAAAATCATGTCAGGAGTCTTTGAGGGAAAAACAACGGGTACTCCTATTAACTTAGTGGTTGGCAATGTTGACCAGAAATCCAAAGATTATTCTGCCATCAAAGATAAATTTCGACCTGGCCATGCAGATTATTCTTATTACCATAAATACGGTATTAGAGACTATCGTGGAGGAGGGAGGTCATCAGCTAGAGAAACTGTAATGAGAGTGGCTGCAGGTGCGATAGCTAAGAAATACCTCAAAGAAAGATTGGGGATGGAAATATATGGCTACCTTAGTCAGTTAGGCTCAATCTCAGTTGAGTTAAAGGAAAAAGATTTTATTGGCACCAATCCTTTTTTTGCAGGCGATCCTGAAAAAATAGAAGAATTAGAATCCTTTATGGATCAACTAAGAAGAGATGGTGATTCAATAGGGGCAAAGATAAATATTCTTGCTACCCAAGTTCCCGTTGGTTTGGGCGAACCTGTTTTTGATAAACTTGAGGCCGATATTGCACATGCTTTAATGAGTATTAATGCTGTTAAAGGGGTGGAAATAGGAGCTGGTTTTTCAGTAGTGACTCAGCGAGGCAGCGAGCACAGAGATGAAATAGATTCGTCTGGTTTTAAGCAAAATAATTCAGGCGGTACTCTTGGAGGTATTTCATCAGGACAAGATATTCTTGCGAGTATTGCCTTAAAGCCAACATCAAGCATTATTAAACCAGCAGAGACAATCGATAAGTCAGGCGAGGAAACTGAGATCGTAACGAAAGGGCGTCATGACCCTTGTGTAGGACTAAGAGCCACACCTATAGCTGAAGCAATGCTTGCAATTACTCTTATGGATCACTACTTGCGCCATCGGGCACAGAATGCTGACGTTGTCGTCACGTCATAATCTAATACTATGAAAAAATTTAATATAGCTGTTGTAGGTGCCACAGGGATGGTTGGGGAGTCAATGATTTCTATCCTTGAAGAACGTGATTTTCCTATTGAGCAACTTAACCTCTTAGCAAGTAAGAGATCATTAGGGAAGAAGGTTAGCTTTCAATCCAAAGACCTAGAGATAATTGATCTAGACAGCTTTGATTTCAAGGGAATAGATTTTGCCTTCTTTTCAGCCGGAGCTTTGGTTTCAAGAGAATTTGCCCCGATAGCTGCCAAAGCTGGTGCTGTGGTTATAGATAACACTTCAGAATTTAGATATGACGATGAAATTCCTTTAGTGGTCCCTGAGGTTAATTCTTCAGCCCTGTCTAAATATAGAGCTAAAAATATTGTAGCCAATCCAAATTGTTCCACTATTCAATTGATGATTGCTCTTGCACCAATTCATAATCACACCCCGATTAGGAAAATAAATATAGCAACTTATCAATCAATATCTGGTGCCGGTCGAAGCGCTATAGAGTTGCTGGAAAAGCAACTCACTGATAACAACACCTCATCAACAGATTCTGATCAACTGTTTGCACATAATGTCATTCCCCAGATTGGAGGATTTCAAGATAATGGTTACACCCTTGAGGAAATGAAACTGGTTTGGGAGACCAAAAAAATTCTTGGATCAAACGAGATTGAGGTCAACGCAACTGCAGTTCGAGTGCCAGTAAGAGTCGGTCATTCCGAGGCAGTAACTTTTGAGACTAAATCAGAGATCAGCGTTTCCCTCATCAATGAATTGTTAGATGCATCCCCTCACATTGAGGTTATGCACGGCGGTGAATATCCAGTACCCATTAAGCATGGACAGGGAACCGATAAAGTCTATGTGGGCAGAGTACGAAGGGATCTTTCAACTGAAAATTCTATAAACCTATGGATTGTTGCAGATAATATCAGAAAAGGGGCCGCACTCAATTCAATACAGATCGCTGAAACAATTATAGATTCTGATCTCTAAATTATGTCTTCCTCGGCAACTAAAATAGCTTGCGGGGTTCAGTATAAAGGCACTCAATATTGTGGTTGGCAATCTCAAAAAGATCAAAAGGCAATTCAGGATTATATAGAACAAGCAATAAGCTCAGTAGCTAATGAAAACATCAGAATCCATGGATCAGGAAGGACGGATAGCGGAGTTCATGCACACGAGCAAGTTTTTCATTTTAGCACCAGTGCCGTAAGGAATTCTGTTCAATGGGTAAAGGGGATTAATTCAGGGTTACCTAGGGATATATTAATACAGTGGAGTAAAGAGGTGCCTATAGAGTTTGATGCCAGAAGATCTGCGATTTATCGTCGTTATGATTATTGCTTGAAAACCAAAAAGCCTGACGTTTTTTTAAACTCCAGGGCACTTTATATCGATCACCCGATTGATATAGAAAGAATGAGAGATGCCGCCAACTATTTGATTGGAAAGCATGATTTTTCTTCATTTAGAGCTTCAAGTTGTCAAGCAAAAAACCCAATACGAGAGATGCAGTCAATTGATTGTATAAACGAAGATAATGATTACATGAGAATCTCTTTTATTGGCAATGCCTTTCTGCATCATATGATAAGAAATATCATGGGGACTTTGATTGATATAGGTACTAGCAGATTAGAACCACACCAAATGCATGAGATACTAGAGGCTAAGGACAGGCAACAAGCATCAAAAACAGTATCTCCAGAAGGGCTTTATCTCGTTGGTGTCAAATACCCTGAAAAATATCAATTGCCTAGTAAAGACATTGAGATAAGATGAGATCATTAAGATTTAAAATAATATGAATTGGTTTAAGAAAATTGTTCCGTCTAGGATCAAGACTAAAAAATCTCAACGGGTCAAATCAGTGCCTGAAGGTGTATGGGTGACCTGCGAGTCATGCCAGGCTCAATTGTATCGAGCTGATCTAGAAAGAAATCTCCATGTCTGCAACAAATGTAATCATCACATGAGAATTCCTGCAAGGTATAGACTTACCCAGTTTTTTGATGAAGGGACATCTAGAGAGTATTTCAATAATTTGATTTCTACGGATCCGTTAAAGTTCAAAGATACGAAAAAGTATAGGGATCGTTTAACCGAATCGAAAAGAAAATCAGGAGAGAACGATGCTCTAATAGTAATGCAAGGGGAAGTAAAGAAAATTAGATTAGTTGCCTGTGCTTTTGAATTCAAATTTCTAGGAGGCTCCATGGGGTCAGTTGTTGGAGAAAAATTTGTTAGAGCGGTTAATTTAAGTATTGAGAATAAGGTTCCATTGGTTTGCTTTACTGCAAGTGGTGGTGCGAGAATGCAAGAAGCTTTTTTGTCCCTGATGCAATTGGCAAAGACTACCTCAGCACTTGTTGAACTAGATGCAGCAAAAATACCCTATATCTCAGTTTTAACTGATCCGACAACGGGAGGTGTTTCGGCGAGTATTGCGATGATGGGAGATGTCAATATTGCAGAGCCAGGGGCTTTGATAGGCTTTGCTGGACCAAGAGTTATTGAACAAACCGTTGGCGAAACCTTACCTGATGGCTTTCAAAAGAGTGATTTTCTTTTAGATAAAGGTGCTATAGATATGATTGTAGATCGAAGGGAGATGCGTCAAACAATCACAACATTAATTAGTAATTTAGTTAACAACCAAGCAATTCAGTAATTTTTAAAAGAGATTTGCGATGATTAAATCAAGTCTTTCTGATTGGTTAGAATACCAGCAAGGACTTAATGCTATTGAAATCGACTTATCTTTAGAAAGAGTAAAGAAACTTTTTGATAAGCTTGATCTGAAATTCCCAGAGAAAAATATCTTTCTTATAGCTGGAACCAATGGAAAGGGAACAACTTTAGCTCTAATTGAGAACTTTTTGATGTTAAAAGGCATGAAAACTGGAGCATACACCTCTCCGCATCTCATCGACTACAATGAGAGAATTACAATTGATAAAAAGAAGGTTTCAGACGATCAGCTTATAAAGTCCTTTGAGTATATCGAGAGTATCCGTGAAGACATTCCTTTAACTTATTTTGAGTTTGGCACTCTCGCAGCTTTTAGTCTTCTTTCTAAGCATAACTGTGATGCTTTTTTAATAGAAGTTGGTTTAGGCGGTCGATTAGATGCTACAAATGTTATCGATTCAGATGTTTCAATAATCACTAATATAGATTTAGATCATCAAGACTGGCTTGGTGACTCCATTGAGGAAATAGCCTTTGAGAAAGCAGGGGTTGCCAAGAAGAATAAGCCGCTCATATATGGAGATAATAAAGCACAGTCAGTAGTTCAAGAACAAGCACGCCTTAAAGGCTCAAGGTTAATTGCAAGAGATAAAGACTTTTACATTATTGAAGCAAATAATTGTTTTGAATGGAAAGGCATCAATCATTCAATTGAGAAGATTAAGCTTCCTGCCCACTGGGCTTCGGGTGAGGTAAATAATTTGGCAACCGCATTATCAGCACTGGAGGCTTCGGATGCCTCATTACTTCCTACAAACAAAGAACTTAATAATGCCCTAGAGAGTTTTTCTCTTCCTGGTCGATTCGAATTAATTGAAAGTAAATCTCAATGGATCTTAGATGTTGCTCACAACCCAGGAGCAGCTAAAAATTTCAGAGATCGATTGAACACCATGAAACTTGAGCCGGGAAACACCATGATTATTAGTATGATGAAAGATAAAAACTTAGAGGACTTCATTGGCGTTTTTAAAGACATGGTTTCTAATTGGGTAGTTTGCAAAATGGATACTGATAGGTCATTTACTTCGCAAGAACTAAAAGAAAGGCTAGGATTAATGGGGATAAATGATATTACAATAACCGATAGTCCTTATGAGGCATTCAAATATGTTGAGAATCTCAGACCCATTAGCGACAATATAATTGTTTCAGGCTCATTTGAACTTGTTGGTCCGGCAAAGGAATATTTAAGTAAAACTAGAGAAATTCAATGAAAGAAAGAATAGTAGGTTCAATTACAGTAATCATTTTACTCTCTGTAGTTCTGATGCTTTTACTTCAAGGCCAGGGTATAGAAAGAATAGAACAATACAATCAGCAGAGGGATGCAATAGTTGTTGAGTCTTCAGAAACTGCCTCGCCATCCATATCCAAATGGGTAATCCAGATTGAGACTTTTGAAGATTATCAGCAAGCTGAAGATTTAACCAAGGAATTGGAAAATAAAAGGTTTAATGCCTTTATAAGCAAGAAAGATATTGCCGGTAAAGAAATTTATAGAGTCAGAATTAGATCTAGAGACATAGATGACCTGATTGATACAACAACAAGAAGGTTGGTAAGAAGTAATTACTCATATGAGATAGTACCTCCTGGACAACAATGATTTTTCACATACCATTTCCTTTTCCGGTTATATTTCCATTCAGTTTTTTTGGAGCAGAAGAAGTTGTCTCTATATTTGATTTTATTCTTCTGGGCACTCTGGGAATCTCGACTTTGTATGGTTTCTTTAGGGGGTTCTTATCAGAATTATTTTCATTACTCACCTGGGTAATAGCAATTTGGGCAGCTTTTAGTTTTGATGAAAATATAGCAGTGATCTTTAGCACTTTTGGAGCTTCAGAGACCTTTAAGTTATGGTTAGCAAGAGCAATTATCTTAGCTGTTATGCTCTTTATTGGTGCTTTCGTTACAAAAAAAGCAATAAAGGCAATTGGTTGGAGTTTTTCAGGAAATTTATTATTTGGAATTGGTTTTGGATTTCTCAGAGGGTTGGTTTTTATCGCGGCTATTATTTTATTCTTGGAAGAGACAGATATTTACGCTGAACCTATCATTCAAGATGCGATATTTCTGGAACAAGCTGAAGAAATTTCAGATTTTTTCTACAATTTTTTTCTTGAATACTATAATCAATGATTCGGTTTGAATTTAAGGAGTGATATTGAATGTGTGGAATCGTCGGTATATCTAGCTATCGTCCTGTAAATCAAGAAATCTATGACGCACTAACAGTTATTCAACACCGAGGACAAGATGCAGCCGGAATCATGACTGACGATGGTGGAGTTCTTCGCCTTAGAAAAAACAATGGTCTGGTTAATGACGTCTTCTCTGCCGAACACATGGCTCGACTCAAGGGTAATATCGGTATTGGTCATGTCAGATACCCCACTGCTGGAACACTCAGTTCAATGGAGGCACAGCCATTTTATGTTAATTCTCCTTACGGGATTTGCCTGGCTCATAATGGTAATTTGGTGAATACAGCTGAGCTTAGACATCATTTAAGCGAAATAGATAGAAGGCATTTGAACACGGAGTCAGATACAGAAGCGTTGCTTAATCTTTTTGCTCATGAAATCCAGATTCAGCAACAAGATTCTCTAACACCCGAGTCAATTTTTAAGGCTTCAACTGCGCTGTTTAATAAATGCTCGGGAGGCTACGCGGTTGTAGCAATGATTCTCAACGAAGGCTTGGTTGCTATGAGAGACCCCAATGGGATCAGACCATTGGTATTAGGATCGAGAGAAACAAAACAGGGAACAGAGTATATGATCGCTTCAGAGAGTGTTGCGCTTGATTTTGCTGGTTTCAGTTTAATGAGAGATGTTAGGCCTGGTGAATCTATATATATTGATAAAAACAATGAGTTTCATTCACATCAATGCGTCGAACCAAGAAGTTACACCCCTTGTATTTTTGAATTTGTTTATTTCGCAAGACCAGATTCTATTATCGATGGGATGTCCGTTTATAAATCAAGATTAAGAATGGGTGAATACCTAGCACAACAGATTATCGAAAAAGGACTTCATCATGATGTAGATGTCGTAATCCCAATTCCAGATACCAGCAGAACAAGCGCTATTCAAGTTGCACATCATCTAGGGGTAAAATACCGTGAAGGGTTTATAAAGAATCGTTATATTGGGCGAACATTTATCATGCCTGGGCAAGACAAAAGAAAGAAATCAGTCAAAAAAAAGTTGAATCCTATTGATCTAGAAATTAATGATAAAAATGTTTTATTGATCGATGATTCGATTGTTAGAGGAACCACATCAAGGCAAATCATTGAAATGGCTAGGAACGCCGGAGCAAAAAAGGTTTTTTTCGCATCAGCTGCCCCCCCTGTGAAATTTCCAAACGTATACGGAATTGATATGCCCGCAACCTCTGAGTTAATTGCTAGTAATAAAAGCGATGAAGACCTCTCAGCATATATTGGCGCGGACTGGTTAATCTATCAGTCACTGGGTGATTTAATAGAGGCTGTTCGTTTTGAGGAATCAGAGGTCAATCATTTTGACACCTCATGTTTTTCTGGGGAATACGTTACTAATGATATTACTGAGAAATACCTTCAGAGGATTGAGCTAAAAAGAAACGATGAAGCAATGATCAAAAAGGAAATGGAACGCAAGCAGATAGACATTCAGGATCCCACAAAAATTCTCAATTAATTAAATTTATTAGTTCCAGACTCTCTTTACTCCACTGCAAAACCATTGCACTTGTTTTATTCCAATCGCCCAGTACATATCGAGAACATAACCTACCATCTATTTTAAGCTCATGTTTCATCGGCCGATGGGTGTGCCCATGAATTATTGTATTAACTTCATGTTGTTTAAACACTCTCGTAACTTCTTCTTCATTCACATCCATAATATCCATCGATTTTTCTTGCTTGGACTGCTTACTGGCGTCTTTTGTTTCTCCGGCTATTTTCAGTCGTTTCGAGATCGGGAAATTAAGGAAATCCTTCTGCCAATCTGGGTTTCTTACAATAGACCTGAAGGATTGGTATTCCACGTCATCTATACACATCTGATCGCCATGAGTGAGCAGGATGGTTTTTCCATTGCTTTTCAATAAGAATGGATCAATCAGCAATTCAACATCAGTTTCAGAAAGGAATTTTTCGCCAATTAAGAAATCTCGGTTACCGAATAAGAAAAATACTCTGATTCCTGATCCAGTTAATGATTGAAGTGTTGCTTTCACCTCATTGTGAAGCTCGTTTTCATAATCATCGCCAATCCAAGATTCGAAAAGATCACCTAAAATATACAGTTCTGTTTGTTGATCATTCTCTTTGAGCTTCTCAACAAAGGATTGGAATAAAGCAGTACTGTGAGGCCTAGTCTCGTCGAGGTGTAGATCAGAAATGAAATATCTATTCACGTTAAGTTAAGACGTTGATTCTCTTATTAATCAATTCTCTTTATATCTAAAATAATCACAGGGGCCACTGGAACATCTTGCATCCCATTCATCGTTTGTGTTGCATTACCAGCAATTGCATTGACTACATTGAACCCCTGAATAACATCTCCAAAAACAGCATAACCCCAACGAGTTGGCATCGGATCCAGTGAAAAATTATCGGCTAGATTTATATAAAACTGTGAACTTGCACTATGAGGTTCATTGGTTCTAGCCATACCAATAGACATCCTCTGATTGGTTAACCCGTTTCCAGATTCATTGATAATTTCAGGTAAAGTTTCTTTTTCTTCCAGATCAACTGTAAAACCTCCTGCTTGAATGACAAAGCCTGGAATGACCCTATGGAAGACGGTGTTCTTATAAAAACCATCATTTAAATAATTGAGAAAATTTTCCACAGTTTTTGGAGCTCTGTTTCTATCCAATTCAATAACAAAAGCACCTGAGGTTGTGGTGATTTCAATTTGAGGGTAGCTCTCAGAACTCTGGATAAAGGGAGAGGCCAAAAAAAGAGGGATAAAGATCACTAAAATTTTTATTATAGATTTCATTTAATCTGATTCTAAAACTAATTCAGAAGCAAGTAGAGTATTTTTTATCAGCATTGCTACTGTCATTGGCCCAACCCCTCCTGGAACAGGAGAAATCCAAAAAGCCTTTTCTTTCGCGCTTTCAAAGTCTACATCTCCAGTTAATTTACCGTTCTCATCACGATTAATACCAATATCAAAAACTATAGCACCTTCTTTAATCCAGCTTCCCTGGATAAAATTAGGTTTTCCAATTGCAACCGCCAATATATCAGCTGACATGACATGATCCTTTAGATTCTTGGTAAATCTGTGACAGACAGTGGTGGTTGCCCCTTTTAGAAGTAATTCCAGATTTAGCGGTCTGCCAACAAGATTCGAAGCACCGACAATGACGGCATTCATGCCTTTAGGATCAATTTCTATAGCTTCCAGCATGGTGATCACCCCAATGGCAGTACAGGGCCTTAGCAGAGGTATTCTCTGCATTAATCTACCTATGGTATAAGGATGAAAGCCATCAACATCCTTAGTAGGGTTTATAGTTTCAATGACAATAGTTTCATTGATGTGACTGGGTAGAGGTAGCTGTATTAAGATTCCATTAACTTCTGCATTTTTATTAAGATTTTCAACGAGTTCTAATAATTCTTCTTGTGTGGTCGATTTTTCTAAATCGTAATTGAAAGACTTCATGCCAACCTCTGCACATGCCTTTCTTTTATTTGTAACATAGACACTAGAAGCAGGATCTTCTCCTACTTGAATTACAGCCAGACCTGGAGGAGCAATTCCTTCAGACTGATTGGCGATAACTTTGTCTTTTATCTCAGAGATAATTTTTTCAGCTATCTTTTTTCCATCGATAAGTTTTGCTGTCATCGTATTTGCCTCTTAGGGGTGACATCATACCAAACTATCATTAGAGATCTCTCAGAAATCTTTTACTAAAAAGTTATCGGATTCCTTAAAATGAGAAGTATAATACGACCTGATAGATTCGGGGCATAGCGCAGCCTGGTAGCGCATCTGCTTTGGGAGCAGAGGGTCGGGGGTTCAAATCCCTCTGCCCCGACCATCAACTTCTTAACTGGAAAATAGTCACAAACTTTGTTTACAATAGGTTATGAGCAAAGTGCATGATTTTAAACCTGATATGTATCTCACAAAGAAGGATTTTAAAGAAATAAAAGAAATCTTTCGCACACCTTTGACAGGCTCCTACAACTGGGACTACACAGCTGCAGACGATAAAATTAATAGGCTCTACCAGCTTGCTAAGAAACGACAGTGGGATGTGGAAATCGATCTGGATTGGTCTCAGGAATGGGATCTTAACAAGGCCACACTTGAGGAAGACTTTAGTATCAATCATCAATCCTATCTTGATTATAAGCCGTATCTTGATTTGAGTGACGAGATGAAGCTGCACGCCCAAAAAAGATTTGCAGCTTGGACGCTTAGTCAGTTTCTCCATGGAGAACAGGGTGCTTTGCTGGTAGCGAGCCAATTGTGTTCTTGTGCGCCAACCTATAATGGAAAACTTTATGCAGCCACCCAAACTTATGATGAGGCAAGGCACGTTGAAGCATTCAATAAATATCTGCAAACTAGATTTGGGACGATGTATTCAATTACCCCTGATCTAAAAGCTCTTTTAGATAAGATTCTCACCGATGAGAGATGGGATCTTAAATTTATTGGTATGCAATTGGTCATAGAAGGACTAGCTCTTGGGGCTTTTAAAGCTATTCAGATGAGTTATCCGGATAGCCTCCTTAAAGAATTGATTCAAAAGGTTATTCAGGATGAATCAAGACATGTGACATTTGGTATTCATTATCTAGAGCAACATGTTAAAAGTTTAAGCAAAGAAGAAATTGAAGATAGGGCTCAATTTGCCTATGAAGCTTGTGTGATTATGCGACAAAGATTTCATGCTATTGAGGTCTTTGAGGAGCTTGGTTGGGATGCTGAGGAAACTATTAAATATGATGAAACCGTTACAATCAGAAAACATTTCCAAGAGTTTTTATTCCAAAGAGTTATTCCAAGTCTTAAAAGAGTAGGGTTGTTAACTGATTCTGTTAGACCAAAGTTTGAAGAGCTTGGTGTACTCCAATGGGAGGATTTTGACGACGATGACGTTGACTGGAGAGAAGCTCAATCAGCTTAAATCCTCTACTATCATTTTCATAGAGAGGTTTATTTCTCATTATTTAAAAATGAAGATTGCAATACCAATTCTAAATTAATATTATTAACGGTTCACTATAAAAAAAATGATTGGAGTTATTTATGAAAGTTAGTAAATTTACACACGGAAACCCAGACTCAGATGGTGAGATAAATTTTGAGCTTGAAGCTATGATTGAGAATGAATCGGATCATGATATTGAGTTCGTATATTACTCATGGCTGATTGTTAACGAGAACGAAACTTCTGTTTTAGGCGGTAATTATGAAGACGATAGTGTTTTTATTGGCGCTAAAGATTCTGGTTCTATTAGTTTGATTAGTTGGGATAGGGTGCACAAAGATGCTTTTGCATCTGGAAATGCATCAGAATCAACGGCTCACGCAGCAGTAACAACCTACAGAAGAGAGTTTGTAAAGGTAGGAACAATAGATGTTCCTAGTAAACCAGGCGAAATGACATCCATAGATAAGAAGATCTCATTAGGAGGAGCTGCTGAACTTATGGGTATTTCCTGCTTAAGAAATAAAGATGACGATGATGGTAATATGGATCTAGTGTTCGCTGCAGGCGTTAAAAATACATCTGATGACTATATCTCAAGAGTGCAGATCACTATGAAAGCAATGGATCAAAGAGACGCTCAGATTGAGGAAGATGTAAGGGCTGAAACATTACCACCAAAAGCAATTACAACTATACAACCTTATATGTGGGGTTTAGCTCCAGGTAAGATGAAGAATGGTCAATTTGTTGTCACAGCTTCAGTCTTTCTACCAATTGAAAGTTATACTGCTGAAGCAACACCAGTACTTTCTAATGACTAAGTGTGATTGTTGAAACTGGAACAGAGAAAGATCTGATCATAAGGCACCTCAAAGAAGTCTATTCTTTGGGGTGCAAATTTGAACAATTAAATAGAAGCGTTCAAAGCAATTCCTCAACATTTGAGATAACCGAAAATGTTTTGGTCGATGATTTGTTGAACTTCTTTATTGGATTAGGATTTCATTGCAGAATATACAACTCAGAAGGGTTGACTATACCCTTCGGGTTAACTTTAAAAGAAGCAAAAAAATACACTGGTGAACGCTCTGATGATTATGACTTCCAGCAGCTGTTAAATACTCTTAACACTATCTCTGAATCAACTGATTACTCGGATATTGAGTGGGCAAAAAGATTGTTTGTTAGAGCTTTTAAAAAGGCAAAAAATTTAGGTGAAAAGGAACTAGTTAAGAAGATTCTAGAGGAACTTTTAGAAGAGAATGATAAATTTACGGATTCAGATTACAAAGAGGTTATTAAATTAACTGAAAATTTTAATTAGAAAGTTAACTATTAAAATAAACTATAAACCCTAACCTCACCTGCTTTGCTTCTAATCAAGCTAACTATTTTTAAGAACTTTTTAAGAAAAAAAGAATTAATTTATTTTTCTAGGCAAATTATAATACTGCTTATAGCGCCCGTAGCTCAACTGGATAGAGCATCAGCCTTCTAAGCTGAGGGTTTCAGGTTCGAGTCCTGACGGGCGCGCCAGAAGCACAATAGAGACAAGTGCTTTCAGAGCCTCAAAGGATAAATAAAGGAATATATTAAAAAAATCTATACACTGTGAGCCTCTCAGTGGGGTATTCAATGTCTTTTAAAAATCTTGGTCTTTCAGACGAATTGCTAAATACAATTCAAAAAGAAGGCTATTCAGAAGCAACGCCAGTTCAAGAAGAAACAATACCATTCATTATTCAAGGTATTGATATTCTTGCGGGCGCACAGACGGGTACCGGTAAGACGGCAGCATTTGCTCTACCCATACTAAATCGATTACAGAAATCTCAATCAAAAAGAAAGATGGTTCGTGCGTTGATTTTGACTCCCACCAGGGAATTGGCAGCACAAGTTAATAATAGCTTTCGTATCTATGGAGCTGGATTGCCATTCAAGACAATAGAGATATTTGGTGGTGTCAGCATGAGGCCTCAAAAAAGTCAGTTAAGAAAGGGTGTGGATATCGTAGTCGCCACACCAGGAAGGCTATTGGATCACTTGAGTCAGAACACCATAGATCTCTCTCGTGTAGAGGTTTTTGTTCTAGATGAAGCAGACAGAATGCTTGATATGGGCTTTAAGAAAGACATAGAAAGAGTGATCAAACAACTCCCTGAGAAAAGACAAAATTTACTATTTTCAGCGACCTTCCCAAAGGAAATAAAAAGACTGGCAGCTAGACTCCTGAACTCACCCAAGCAAATACAGATTGCAACTGAAAACTCGACTGCCGAAAAAGTGAAACAACAAGTCTATCCTGTCGATCACTCCAGAAAAAGAGAACTACTTATTCATTGCATTAAAGAAA
>Ga0208764_10001268_pt1 | contig 16461 bp, 19 predicted proteins | sample ETNtaG_18_FD_185762 | JGI IMG/M metagenome (GOLD analysis project Ga0208764, IMG submission 185762) | Marine microbial and viral communities from oxygen minimum zone, Eastern Pacific Ocean - ETNP201302SV91 (SPAdes) (version 2) | ecosystem: Environmental > Aquatic > Marine > Oceanic ... | reverse complement strand
TAAAGGTTGGTCTGGATACGGAGCACCATTATCTACTATGTATTTTCAAAAATTAGTTATTGCTAATGAAATTTTAAATAGAAATAAAACAGCAATATTCATTGATGCTGATTGTATAATTCAACATGGATTTAAGTTAGACATGCTGGAATTATATATAGCAACAGGTGCCGACTGTCTTGTGCAATCAGCCCAACATAAAGAATGGCTAGGCGATGGTATAAGTTGTGGAACAGGTATATTATCAATACGCCCAACTGAACGAACTAAAAATTTATTCTCAGAAGAATATCTTATAAAAACTGATCACCTTACCTATGGAGATGATCAAGGATACTTTAATAAACATATTAAAGAAAACAATATACTTGAAATACATTATTTGGATAAAGATTTATATCCAACTGGTATTCATTATCATGAAAATACTGAACGTGTTTCTAAAGTGTTTAAAATCTTTCACGTAACAAATCTTTACGGATATGAAGACATGGATATAACTAAAGAATATGTAGGCACTGATGCAAAAATTAAAAGCATGAAACAATTAAAATACTGGTACATATGAAAGAAATAATAAAAAATATAGACAGGCCTCATTGGTCCGGACTTGCTGAACGAGCAAGAAAAGTCGAAGAAGGTTATATATGTTTAGATAGAAACGAAAACTTAGATACTATATACAATGAAAAAATTGTTAATATCTTAAAAAACGAAATAGACTTATCTAGGTTTAATCGATATGCAGATTACTGCAAATATTACACACAACTATCAAACTTTTTTGATATACCCGAAGAACAAATGTTAATAACGGGCGGATGCGACGAAGCGATACGTTTAGCATTTGAATCTACACTACATAAAAATAATTATTTAAGTATTACTCCTTCATATAGAGGAGCAGACTGTAATGCCGCAGATTTAGAAGCCAAGCATTATGTAGTAACTTTAGATGAAGATAGTATTATATCTGCTCTTAAAAGATATACGCCAGCATTATTTTATATATGTTCTCCTAATAATCCTACCGGAAAAGTATATAGTGATTTCTTTATAGAAACATTATGTAAAATGTTTCCGGACACATACATTTTTATAGATAATACATATTCTGATTATACTGAAGTTTGCTACCATCGTTTATTAGAATATAAAAATTGTATAATTGCAAAAAGTTTTAGTAAGATATGGGGACTTGCTGGTATGCGAATGGGACTATTATTAGGACAAGCAGTTAATGATATTTGTAAAATTAGACCAGTTATGTCGTGTTCTGCTATTACGTTAGAATTAATTTACTATTTGATTAATAATTATTCTGTTGTTGAAGATACAATTATACGAAACAAAGACGGTATCAACTTCATATATAAATATTTTAGTAAGCAACAAGTTTATTCAGAACCGTATATTAATCATATAATATTTGATCCACCAGACGGACTGGTTGACAAATTAAACAGTCAAAAAATACTTTATCCAACTATGAAAGACTATTCGGATAAAGCAATAAAATTAACAACAATGCCCACTGATCAATGTTTAAGTATCTTCAAATAGAAACTACTACGTACTGTAATGCTTCGTGCTGGTTTTGTCCTAATAAAGATCTTCCGTCAACTGTTAGGATGACAGACAAAATGCTTTATGATATAATAGATAGTACACGAGGCTTAAATGTTGTGTATCGTCCTGTGGGTTTAGGCGAACCGTTTGGTGATGCTAGAATGCCTAAACTATGCAAGTATATAAAAGAAGATCCTACTGCAATAGTAGAAATACATACAAATGGAGAATTGTTAACACCAAAAGTTGCTGAAAAAGTAATAGACTATGTTGATGTAATTCGTTTTAGTATTGATGGATTTAAAAAAGAAACGTTTGATGAAACTAGAGGTATTAACTTTGAAACTACATGTGCAAATGCTAAATCATTTTTAGAAAATGCACCAGATGTCGATGTACAAGTTAGAATGATTAACTTACCTAACACCGAAGATGAGCAACAAGACTTTTTAACTTATTGGAATGGTATACGAGAAAATTGTGCCCTTATAACAGAATTATATAACCACCCCTGGGAAACCCAAACAGAATCTCTTAACTTACCATGTAAAAAAGTGTATGATGAGGCATTTATATATGCTTCAGGTAGTGTACACTTATGTCCATGGGACTTTCATAATAAAAGTGTTATCGGTAATGTAAAAGATGATAGCATTGTTAATATATGGAATGGACATTTATATAACAAATATCGAACATTACTTGCTGAAGGCAAGCGGAGCGAAATTGATTTGTGCAGTAGATGCGATGCAGTTTTCCCTGATACATATAAAAACAATAGATGAAATGTTTAGTTTTAGGTTGTAGTTTTTCGTCAGGATCATATATGCTCAATCCAGAATGGACAGGAGCAGACGATGAGTGGAAAAATGAAATATGGCAAGAAATACTTGAAACTAGAACAGGTTGGTATTCGTATGTTGATACGCTTAAAGCGTATGATACAACTGTTATTGCAACGCCGGCTCAAGGATATGTAACATGGGCTCAAATTTTACACGGGCTAGAAGTTACAAATAAAATAAAAAACTATCAAAAAATAATGATACAGGAAACAATGGAGCCCCGTATCACATTTTTATTAGATGCACAAGTTGAAAAATTAGTAAGTACTAATTTTGTTAAATGTAATGAAATAGTATGGGAAAATATAAAACATGTTATTTTAGATAAACAAAATATATGGGACAATTACTTTCAAAAACCTGACTTACATATTCCTCAATTAAGTGTTTTTAATTTACATTACAATGCAGTAAAAAGACTTTTTAAAGACTGGCAAGATATTGATGCAGAGTTTGGCAAAAAAAATAAAGAAGTATTTTTAAACAAGTACTTGCACGAATATACTTTTGGATGGTTAGGTAACCAAGTTGCACAATGGGCGGCACAATACGTACAAGACATATGTAAAAAATATAATATAACAGGATATGTTTGGAGTTTTAAACAGCCTATTATGGAGTGTAATCATTTAACAAGAATCGATTCAATACTGTGGAGAGATGAATTAAGTAAACACAACGAGTTGACGTGGGACAATGGCCTTCATGATGTCGGACACCAAACAAATGCTGGTAATAAACGTATAGCAAAATATCTCAATGAAAAAATGCTTAATATTAGGTTGTAGTTTTTCTGCTGGTGCATATTATATTAATATGGATCGCATGGATCGCAACATTCCAGAAGAACCAGATCCGTTAACAGGATACTATGCATTTATAGATGCTGATGTACAATATACTGTTTATTCAGTTCTCGCAGGCGGATATCTAAATTATGCAATGTTATTATCAGACGGCACTATAAATGTAGACGAATATGATTTCGTATTAATACAAGAATCATTTGAACCACGTGTACATACAATAAAATATGATATAAACTGGGAAGTAACAAAAAATGATAATATTACACATAATCTTTTAGACACAGAAAGCCAGTTACTTAACATGGGCCATAGAGTTATTGACGATAAAGTAGTTATAGATCAGGTTAATATATGGCGCCGATATAATGTACAAGATAGCGATGGATTACAAACGTGGTGGAAAGATGTTACTACAAATTGTCGTTACAATGAAAAGAAGTTACGACCCAATCCTAGTTTATTTGTAATTGTTAGAGGAGCAATAACTTTAATTAATCATTTATTAAAAGACAAACCTAGTTTTGTTTTTAGTTTTCAAGAAGGAACGTATCAACGGTGTAAACAATATCATACTTGGTGTCAGTATTTAAAGGTACCAATATTACAAGAATTAATTTATAAGAATAGAAATTGGCATAATTATATACCAGAAAAAAACTTTTTAGGACATCCAAATAAAGAAGGGTGTAAAGAAATAGGTAGAATTTTAACTAAAGCATTAAAAGGATTAATATGAAAGCAGGCAAAGTATGGGGCGAAACAGAACTGATACATGCCAATGGCGTATTAGAATTTCATCGCATAAAATTTAAAAAAGGTTTTAAATGTAGCGAACATAAACATGCTTACAAGTGGAATGGATTCTTTTGTGAAAGCGGTAAATTACTTGTCCGTGTATGGCAAGACGGAGCCCAGGCAGGATTAATTGATGAGACTACGTTGTTACCCGGAGACTTCACACAAGTTTGCCCAGGATATGTTCATCAATTCGAAGGACTAGAAGACGGAGTTGCCTTTGAGTTGTATTGGGCAGAATTTAATCATAATGATATAATACGTAAAACACAAGGATCAAGTGTCTAAATTTTATAATAATATAGGAAAGCAACCATCATTGATTGCAGGCCCCTGTGTATGGGAAGGACTGGATCATGCACGATGCATGGTAGTTGACTTGTTAAGTATATGCGAAGATTATAATATAAACTTTATATATAAAACAAGTTTTGACAAAGCAAATAGAACAAGTGGTACAAGTTTCCGCGGTGCAGACTATCCGCTTGAAGGTTTTGCAAAATTAAAAGAAGAATTTGGTATAGAAATACTTTCTGATGTGCATGAATCGTGGCAAGCACAGGAATTACATAGTGTAGATATATTACAAATTCCTGCATTTTTATGTAGACAAACAGATTTATTAGAAGCATGTGCTAAAACAGGTAAGCCTATTAATGTTAAAAAAGGACAGTTCCTTTCTCCACATGAAATGAAACATGTAGTTAGTAAATTAAAATCATTTAATTGTGAGCAAATGATACTCACAGAACGGGGAACTACTTTTGGTTATAATAATTTAGTTGTTGATTTTAAATCTATACCTATAATGAGCGAATTAGGATTTCCAGTTTGTATTGATGCTACACATAGCGTTCAACAACCAGGCGGAGCAGGAGACAGTAGTAGTGGCGATCGTTCTTTTGCAAAATATATGATGAGATGTGGAATCGTTTGTGGTGCCGATGTTGTGTTTGCTGAAGTACACAACGATCCTGATAATGCTCCTAGTGATGGACCAAACATGTTAGAACTTAAATACTTTGATAAGTTTGCTAAAGAACTAGATATGCTAGTAGGTACATATGGAAAAAGATAATTTTGCAATTTTAATACCTGTTAGATTAGCAAGTTTTCGCTTTCCTAATAAACCACTTGCTGATTTAAAAGGTGAAACCCTTATAGAACGAGTATACAATCGTTGTAAAGAATTTGAAATAGATACCTTTGTTATAACAGAAGATCCTTTAGACTCAACAAAAATTCACAGTCCGATTCTTTCTCCAACATTTGCTAACGGTACAGAACGTTTATCTTGGGCAGTTAATAACATTAAACACCTTGAACAATATGATTATATAGTTAATGTACAATGTGATATGCCAGATATCACGTTTGATATAATAGATAAACTAGCAATAAAATGTAGTCCTTATAATGTTGTTACACCTTGCACAGAAATGTCCGAAGCAGATCAAAAAGATTCTAATATAGTAAAATTTATACATAATGGATTTAAAGGACATTGGTTTTGCAGAGCGAGTCTAGGATACGGCGATCATCATTTAGGTGTATATGCGTTTAGTAGAAAAACATTAGCATCATACAATGAATTAAACAAATGTCCAGCAGAAGACGTTGAACGTTTAGAGCAGTTAAGGTGGATTCATAATAGTGTTACAGTAACACCTGTACAAGTAGAATTTAACGGAATTGAAATTAATACACAACAAGATTTGGATAGGTGGAATGAAACACATAATTAGTCATGATTATAATGAATTATTGGCTCACTGCGATACACTTAATATTAAAGAACATACTGGATATGGATTTAATCCAGGAGAACTTCGAGATTATGGTTTAAACACAAAGCCTGTATATAAAAAATACAAAGGCAGTCGACTTCAAAAGGTTGCACAAGGTGTAACAGACGAATGGGAACGTTTATTAGTAACAAACGAAATACCATGGAGTACTTGGGTTAATAAAAAAATAGCAATAGGTATGATTAACGTAGGAGGATTTTGTGAAGCCGAAGTGTACCACGATTTTGAAGGAGATTGGCAATTATCAAAGTCCTATCAATCAGTATATCAATTTGGAATATTATATCATCCGATTGTAAAGTTTGTTAGTGGATTAAAACATGCAGATTATTCATTAGCAACTAACCGCAATGGACATTATTTTGGTACTTATGTTATTAGCAAAGACTGGATTAAAAAGATTTTAGAAAATGATAATAATTGGTATATGAAAGAACAAATTGAGATATTTAAAAATAATAATGTAAACCACATCATACATCAAGATGTATTAAATGATTGTCCAGAGGTTACATTAGGTAAAGATGTTAGGCCAGTTGCTAGGCGCCGGCCAGAGGTTACATCAGATTTAAAATCATATATTACAAGTTATATATTACAATATAATACTAGAGTTAATCGTCATCTTTACGGATATGAATATCATTATTATATTAATGATCAAGAGTATTTTCCAAGAAAATGGAATCGTTGGATTGATAGACATTTAGATTTAGAAGTAGAAGCATGGAATTATATTGTACATGATGCGGATTTAACAAAACTATTAACTAATCGATATTGGAAAGATTTTGAATTAGGCGGGTTTAATCAAATGAGTGTGGAATACGATGACTTCTACTATTAAAGAAATAAAAGAAAGAGTTGATAAATTTGCAATAGTTCTTACCGGAATACCTAGGGGCGTAAGCCTTTACAGTTGGCGTAAAGGGATACCTAAAACGTATGAAAAAACTGTTATAGAAAGTGAGCATGGCGCCCATCTACCGCATTGGCTACAACAAGGAGAAAAACGAAAAGAAGTTCATATATTTGTTTGTTGTGCAACGTATGATACATTGGATAGATATCTCGAAGGCGAAGATCCTAGATTAGCAGGGCTAGACATGGAACCGTATATAGATTCTAATGATCCAGAAAAGATAAAACTAGGTAGACAATTATTACGAGAACATTGTTATGAGTTAAATATTGACGACAAGCCAGTTGGTGGAAAGATATTATTAAAAAAAGAAGAATGGGAAGCATATCATCGAGATTGTTGGAAGTGGGCTGATAGCGTTACCTTTGTATACTGGGATAGTTTTACTTTATGCAAAGAAATGGCCGAACATTTCTCTACAAATCCTTTAGCACATGACAGGGGTAAAAACTTTACCTCTTGGGAAAATCAATATTTACATTTTGTGGCTGCCTTTCATCAAAATCAAAAATTCTTTGAAAGTTTAACTGAATCTAGTGTAGTAATAAGACACCGGTATGATTTAATTTTAAAGCCTAAATATAGTGCTTGGAGATTTGCTGAACTTTTACATTCAAATTATTATAGTAATCCGCACGATCCTGAATCGTGGAATAAACATCACATGGGATTTAGTAAATCTCCTAAAGTACTTGTACCACAGACTAGTATATTTAGAGGACAAGTAGGTGCCCCAGATTATTGGAGTGCATTTGATGGGCCAGGTGCATGTTTATTCGGACACGAATATGTTAATTATCTTAAAGCCGACATTAATAGATGGTACTTGCCACTAAAAATAATCGATGATGAAAACATGTATTTTCATCTGCCCGAACATAGTCTACCGCAATTTTGTTTAGAAAATAATTATACTATAATACAAACAATTGACAAAATATTACAAATGATGAGTCTTAAAGATCCACCTATATTAGATCAATATCGATATCATTGGTATAATTGGACAAAAGAAATGGTTAAGGAGATTAGAGAAAAATGCATTTAACTTTAAGTTATATATGTGCCGTCGAGTACATATATCAAACAGTAGCCGAATTAAAAGAAAAATACGATCTCGGCATTCATATTGATTTAATGGACGGACATTTTGTTCCTAGACTAGGTGTACATCCTGAATTAATTAATGATTTAAAAAAAGAATGTAATGTACCTGTTGATGTACATTGTATGATCACTGCTAATAACCACGCCTGGAAAGATGTGTTAAATAGTAATGCAGACGTAATTTATGCACACTACGAAGCATTTCACAGTAAAGAACACACACTAAAATTTTTAAAGCAAGACAGCCGACTACAACTAGCATTTAAACCGCAATGGACTATTCAACAAATAAATGAAATTTGTAATGAAATGGGCGTCGATGATTACTTACTAATGGCATACAATCCCGGTATAACAAAACAAGATTCATTTTATGATTTAAAAAAGATAGCAAATACTACTCGTAAAGTAACAGTAGATGGTGGAGTTGATTTCGGAGTGTTAGAAGATTTTATAAGTAACAATAAAGTTAGCCTAGTAGCAGGTAGCAAATTAATATTCAATTCAGAATATAAACAAAACATTGAAAGATTATTATGTTAAAAGGAACAGAATTAATTAGTATAGCAAAACAATATTTTGATGCGTGGAATGATCAAAATACAAATGCATTAGATTTTTTATTTACTGAAGACGTTACACTAACAGATTGGGAAATAAGTGAAAACGGAAAAGAAAAAGTGTTACAAGCAAATCAAAATATATTTAATGGCGTTAACAGTATAGAAGCACAAGTGCAAGATATAGGCTATAATGATAATAAAGTTTATGCCGAATTAATTATAGAAGTACTCACATTGGATGCAACAAACGAGTCCGAACGTGAAAAAATAAAAGTACTCGATGTAATAACAATCGAAGACGATAGTCGAATTTCAAGTATTAGTGCATATAAACAATGAATTTATTAATCCCTTGTTCCGGTCCAGGCACAAGATCAAACAGTTACGCAAAATTTCATAAAGCATTAGTGCGGATAGGTGATAAAGCAGTATTATCGCACATCATAGATTCGTACGAAAATATAGATACAATTTATATCTTATTAGGCTCGCAAGCAGAGTACATAAAGCAATATATTGATCATTGTAATTATGCTAATGTAGAGTTTATAGAAATTGAAAACTGGAATGATTCACAGTTTACAAGTTTTAAACAAATACCTAAGTATGTATTTGACAAGCCGTTCTATTATAATGCCTGTGATAATTGGACTCCGCATGTGCCGGTTGTTGAAGAAAATACTATCTTTAATTATAGCTCACCACATAAAGAATTATATGATAGTTGGAACGAAGCCTCACCGGATAGTTTTTATGCGGGTATAAGTCATGTTAGAGATACTACAAAGTTTTATAATATTTTACACAACTCTAACGAAACACGTAACGATTTAAACATATATCATGAGTTTGATAATGTAAATGAAGTTATGTTAAAAGAATGGTATGATGTAGGTAATGTTGAAGCCTACATGGCGTCAACTGCATTTTTTAAAAGTAATTATAACTTATTAGATAAAACTAATCAAGAAATTTATTACGTTAATAATAGAGTTATAAAACTATTTAAAAATACAGTTGAGGAGTTGCAACAATCACTAGAGTCAAATCATTGCTTCCCTCATCCAAGTCCTTTACACGGAACTAACAATGGTATTAGTTATGATTTTGTAGAAGGTAAAGTTAATTTAGATGTAGATTATGATTACTTATTAGACAATCTTTGTAAGTTATGGGACTTTACTTTAGCAAATAATAAAACAATTACTAATAAAGCAATTTGGCAAGATAAGACCTGGCAACGTTTTGAAATGATATGTGACAAGTATCCTGAATATGCTGATACAGTAACAATAAATCAAACACAAATAGATCCTTTTAGAACACTAGAAAAAATTAATTGGACTATATTAAACAACGGAGTAGAAGGCCCGTGTCATGGTGACTTAGTATTAGACAATATTATTATTAATCATAATAAAATTAATTATATTGATCATCGCGAAGGTAACGTAGGTGATATTTTTTACGATATATGTAAATTTTATCATAGTTTATACTTGCACAATATAAACTTACAACATACAGAGTATTCAATTGAATCTGTTAACCTACCATTAACTGAGGTAGATCTAGAACGTATAAATAAATTTAAACAAACAACTTTATATCAAACATACAGATCAAAAATAGAATTAGGAGTTGCATGTATTTGGTTAAGCATGTCTCCGTTAAATGTTAATGACGACTTAAATAGATTTTTATTTTTATTTGCCTTAAATCATATAAACAAACATGTCTGAATTTTGGAAAGAAATCCCCGAAGTATATAACGCAACTAACGAACAAACAATTTTAACACAAATTGCTAATGCTCGTAATATTGTTTTTGTAGCAAAAGGTAGAGTAGGGTTAGTTACAAAAATGTTTATGCAACGTTTAATTCAATATGGACATAATTGTTATTGGGCCGATGATTTACATATACCAAAACTTAATTTTAAAGACCTAGTTATATTTGTTACTGCAAGCGGGCACACTAAAAGCTCGTGGATTTATTTAGAAATAGCAGACGAAATTCATGCTAAAACAATGGCAATAACATTTAATGATACAGGGCGTATAACTAGAGGAGTTAAAACCGCAGTTATATATGAAGAAAAAAGCAATAGCATGCCAATGAAATCATATTATGAATTAGCATTTTTATATATTTTTGAAAAACTATTAACCACGTTTGATACAGATAAGTTTCAACACACAAATTTTGAATGAAAAGAATTATATATGTAGACATCGACGGTACCATTTGTACTGAGCGAGCAACAATAGCAAAGTCGGCAAAAGATTACGAAGCCGCGAAACCCCTTTATGATAGAATTGAAGCCATTAATAAATTATACGATGAAGGGAATGAAATTCATTATTGGACTGCAAGAGGAACAAGTTCAGGACTTGACTGGACAGATCTTACTAAAGGACAATTAAAAGAATGGGGTGCTAAGTATCACGAATTACATGTTGGAGATAAACCACACTTCGACATTTATATTTGTGATAAATCATTCCAAGCGGATATGTGGTTTAAAAATCAATCAATAATGACATGATAGAATGGGGAATATCTGCACTATCTCACGATGCGGCTTTAGCAGTAATTAAAGATAATGAATTAGTTTATGCTTCGCACTCAGAACGATATAGCAGAATAAAAAACGACAAATACTTACACAGGAACTTATTATATGATGCATTGCGTCACGGAAGTCCTGATGTCGTTTACTATTATGAAAAGCCTCTATTAAAACTTACACGACAATTATACGCAAAGCAATGGAATTCGGTTAACAAATATAATTCTCGAGCATTAATTAATCATGTAAAAGATGATTTAGGTTTTACATTTAAGCAAGAGTTACGTCAATATAATATGTCGCATCATCTATCACATGCGGCCGGAGGATACTTTACATCTCAGTATAAAGATGCTACAATAGTAGTAATTGACGCCATAGGTGAATGGGAAGTTCTGACCATATGGAAAGCAGAAGGAAATAAACTTAAAAAGATAGCCTCACGGAACTATCCGCATTCGTTAGGTTTATTCTATTCTGCAATGACACAACGGTGTGGGCTGAAGCCTAACGAGGAAGAATATATCCTTATGGGCATGTCGGCGTTAGGAGAGCCACACCGTTTCTATGGGGAGTTACTTGACGTATTTTTTAATACAAACTTTGCACCATTTCCAAAATTTAAACACAATTTACACAGAGGCTGTACGTGGTGGAGACCCGAAGGATTAAAGGCAACAGATATATATGATGTTGCCGCCGCTACACAACAAGTATATGAAGATATATTAGATGATATAATGCAATGGGCGTACAAAGCAGGCTCAAGTAATAACTTAGTGTTTACAGGCGGTTGTGCATTAAATTGTGTAGCAAATAGTAAAATAGCAAAGTATTGGGATAATATATGGATCATGCCTAGTCCGGGAGATTCAGGATCAGCAATAGGTGCAATATTAGCAAATAAACAAGAACATATAAAATGGCCTGGCCCATATCTAGGACACGAAATACCAGGAGAGTATCCAACAAGTAAAGTAATAAAAGAATTATATAAAAATAAAATTGTAGGAGTAGCATCTGGTAAAGCAGAGTTTGGCCCACGTGCATTAGGTAATAGATCTTTACTTGCAGATCCACGTGGAAAAGATATTAAAGACTTAGTAAACACATACAAAAAACGTGAACCATTTAGACCGTTTGCACCAATGATATTAACGGAATGTGTTAATGAAGTATTTGATATGCCAGTAAGCAATTCTCCGTATATGCAGTTTACAGCCAAATGTAAAAGACCAGACGAGTTTCCTGCTATTGTACATTATGATGGTACAAGCAGAGTACAAACAGTCGGGCCTAGAGATAATAAAGAAATACGTGCATTATTAGAAGCATGGTATGTTAAAACAGGATGTCCTTTATTGTTAAACACAAGTTTAAATGTTAAAGGAGAGCCGTTAGTAAATACTATTGAAGACGCACAACGATTTGAAAAACTTAATAAGTTAAAGGTTGTTACACCATGAAAGAAAAGATTAAACGAAAATTAGAAGTTATATGGTATTATATCTCATGGCCATATAATTATATAAAACTAGAAATTCGTTATAGGAAAAAATTAAAAGCACTTCGCGAACAAGACCCGTTCATTTATGATTGAAACAAAAAAACTTCTAGATCGTATCGAGTTACTATTTCCATGTAAAGAAAATATACGCTTCAGGCGTGCAGTATTGGACCATGACTTTGAATCCATAAGATATATTCTTGAAGAATTAAATCAATATAAACCTTGGTCGTCATTCTTTCATAATTTAATAAAAAAGGTTAGAGATTTTCCTGAAATAGAGGCATGCTTACATGCTTCGCAAATACAATCAAAACAATGGTTATTAAAAGAATTTAAAAATATATTAGACGAGCCGGATTCACAATATATACGAACAGTATTCATATATGGAGGATGGTATGGCATACTAGCAGGACTGTTATTTGCTCATTTAAATGTAGATAAAATAAGAAACTTTGATCTTAATCCAGACTGTTATGAGCTTGCACGAAAAATAAATGTCGAACAAACGCAAACATGGGCCTTTACTCATGCTACATTGGATGTAAACAATATTGAATATTATAAAAATGAAGACGACGGATGGGTTACAGAAGTTGAATACTTTAATAATAAAGGCGAAGGTAGTGTATTAGAAGAACGCCCGCATATTATTATTAATACAAGTGCAGAACATATGGCACCTAAGTGGTATCGTAATTTACCTGAAAAGATTTTTACAATAATACAATCTAATAATTATGATGATTTAGACGAACATATATATTGTGTAAAAGATTTAGCAGATATGAAAGCAAAATATCCAATGTCTGAAATCTTTTATGAAGGTGAACTAGATCAATTAGGAACGCCAATAAAAGGCATTCCAAAACAATATAAACGATATATGCTAATAGGAAGAAAATGAGTTGTGATGTATTTTTTCTAAGTTATAATGAAGAAGTTGCAGATGAAAACTTTGAGTTGGTGCAGTTAGTTGCACCTCATGCAAAACGTGTACATGGTATTAAAGGAATATTTAATGCACATAAAGAATGTGCTAAACAAAGTTTAACTAAAAACTTCTACGTAATAGATGCAGATGCAATATTAGAACGTGGCTTCTATTTTGATTTTGAACCTAGAGAAGATTTAGAGTGGTGGAAAGGCATACCGCAAACTTCATGTGTTCATGTATGGCGAAGTAAAAATCCTATTAATGATTTATTATACGGCTATGGCGGTGTTAAACTTTTTCCTAAACAAGCATTACTAGACCTTACGGATTGGCATATTGATTTTACTAATTCAGCAAGTGGTAATTTTAAAGCAATGCCACAAGTAAGCAACGTTACAGGGTTTAATACAAGTCCTCTTAATACATGGAAAAGTGCTTTTAGAGAATGCACTAAACTTGCATCGGGTGTAATTAAAAGTGCATTTGATGGGCATGTAGATAAAAATACTGAGACACGATTAGAAACTTGGTGTACTGTAGGTGCTGATCGATTGTATGGTAAAGATGCAATACGTGGAGCAAATGAAGGTAGGGCATATGGAGAAAAGCATGCCAACGATACTAAAATGTTAGACAATATTAATGATTTTGAATGGCTTAACTCAGTCTGGCAGGGTAAGGTATCTATTAAGTGACCAGTCTTTAAACACTGGCGAAGCAAATAACGGAAATAAATTATTGCATCCTTCAAAGATATATTTGTTTGTAAATTTATTCCAACAGTTTAATTCTTTTAAAGAAAAAATGTGTACATTTAATTTATTGCAAAAGTCTCCGTGCAGATCTAATACTTCTGCCATTGATGGATCATTGTATGGTGCTAGTCTAACATGCAACGTACCTTGCATATCTTTTAAACATTGCATTAAATTTATAGGATCATAATCTTTTCTTTTAACTAAATGAAGTAACGGTGGGCCTATAGCAAAATTTTCATACTTTGTATAAAATATACAACTTACACAATCACTATTTTCAATCTTACTAGCAAGATATAAAGATGTAAAATAGTTATATCGTTCTCCGTAAAAGACATATTTTTTAGTATTAGGTATTAATGTTTTTATATAATCAGCAAGTTCAGGAAGTTGCATGTTATTAATACCAAACTCACCTGCTTGCATTATAGCATCTTTATATGATTGCTTAATTAAAATTAAATTGGCATTTAACTTTTTTAAACGTTCGACATAAGGAAAAGATATATCTGTATTTTTAACACTAGTAGACCACCTTCCTGTTTCAGTAAATACTAATGTATAAGGAAGTTTTTTATCTAATACATATATATTATTATCAATATTTTTAAAGTCCGACAATGGTTTAGCATTTTTTTTATAATTATTATCCCTAGTATGGAATACCCAATGTTTTTCATTCCAACGTGCAGGATACTCGTTAATATTGCAATAGCCATCAGGATCATAGTTAATTACAAATATACCAAACTCATTATGTTCATCATTAACGAATTCAAATTTACCAGGAAGACAAAATGTTGTATTTGTTAAATCGTGTTCGCGAGGAATAAATGAAAAATTATCACTTGTTATATGTACTTTATTACCACTGTACACAGGCTTAATATACACAAATTGATCTGTATCAAACTCAACATAGCACTTGCCTTGTACATATATAAAATTAATACCAGACTCTTCGTCATGAACCAATGTGTTTTTTTGAAACGATTTATACCTTTTATTAAAAAACTCTAATGCGTGAAAGTGATCCATATGCTTAATTCAATCGAACTTTTAGATAGGTTTGAAATATTAGAACCTAATAACTTAGCACTAAAAGATTTACGTCGATGTATAGTTGATAAAGATGTTCGAAGTGTATTTAAAATGTTCAAGAATATTTATGAGAATGATAATATACATCTTGTAGAGACTGCATGTTTAGATTTAAATGCATATGCTTTTTTTAAGTTAGAAGAAAATTTAATTGGCAATGAGGACATGCCGTTACTTAAAAAGATAGTATGGCAACAAAATCCTTGGGCATTGTTTACATATCTTGATCACATAGGTGTTGATCCTATAACTGTAAAAAATATTAAAGGCATTATGCTTATGGACAAGCCTAAATGCCTTATTAAGTTACTAGAACGTAAACTACCGGAAGATGATTTAGGATTATACTTTTTTACTAGGCTGTTTTATACTAATCAAACATACGATGTAAGAAAGATTCATGACTGTTATAAATTATTTCAGGATAAAGGTATAGACATTTATGGCAAAGACGAAAAGATGTTCATATCAATGCTTAATAAAGTGCCATTAAATGTTACTAAGTTTTGTTATAGACTTTATAATAAACAATGGATTGACGATATACGTAAGTCAATGGTGCTTGAAGATAAGATACATTATGTATGGAAAGTATGCGAGGAACTTCTTGATCCTGATATAATAAAAGAATTAAAGTTAGCAAGCAAAAACAAGTTCTTTGGCATGAAAATGAAACCTGTGTTTAATCGATATAAAGGCAATAAGTTTCATGAGGCGTATCAAAATGCAACAAATACTAATGCAAATGAAAGTGTACGAATAACAAATACATTAGATGTACTAGAAAGAGCAATAGGACACCAAACAATAATAGATGATATTAAAGGTAGTTTATTATACGATAATAGAGAAGCATTATATAACATAGTTAAACATGCATCAAAAGATAGTCTTGTAGATACGTTACAACGATTTGAATCGGAGCAACCTTCTGTATCTTTAAATGATGCATTTAGTAGAGGCCAACTGTTTAGTAAAAAATGGATAGTAAATAAAATTAAAGACATGGACTTGGGAACCATTGTTTTATGTGCAGGCTGGCACGGATCTCTTATACATTTATTTGCTCGAGATAATATTAAATTTAAACAATGTTTTAGTTTTGATATTAATCCTAAGTTTATTGAAACAAGCGAATTGTTAAACAAAGACTTAGTACTTCAG
>Ga0208764_10001267_pt1 | contig 16467 bp, 12 predicted proteins | sample ETNtaG_18_FD_185762 | JGI IMG/M metagenome (GOLD analysis project Ga0208764, IMG submission 185762) | Marine microbial and viral communities from oxygen minimum zone, Eastern Pacific Ocean - ETNP201302SV91 (SPAdes) (version 2) | ecosystem: Environmental > Aquatic > Marine > Oceanic ... | reverse complement strand
GAAGTTGCGACAAAAAGATTTTCGAGATTTTTAGCTTTTTCTGCAGACAATCGTTTTCTGATAGTTGGCGATGAGCATACAGCAGATATTATCCGAATTGATCTTAAAAACGGACGACAGCATTCTTTGATATTACCTCTTTTGCCCCTAGCTATAATGACAGGAGAAGAACCAGGAGAATTGTTTGTTCGAGCTGAAAGGGAGGTTATGAAAATACAACTTGAGCCGCTAAAATTAATAGAGAGAAACGCCAGAATTGAATTTACTTTTGGAGAAGAAACTATTTTAGCAGACCCAAATGAATTCTGTACCGCTCACGGAGTACCCCACCCGCTTTTTACTCCCAGTGAAGAAGCCATGAGCACTGAAGGACTCCAGGGATTTTATTTCCAGTCTAAATGAAAAACAGCAAATCAAACTGTCTTAGCGTCTTACTCAATTTGTGCTCACACTTGATACACCAATCACCCTGTCTTCTCTTCCCCAAAGTATAAGGGTTGGGTTATAAATTGCCGACAACACCTGTTGATCTGTATATTTCCCGGGCTTGATTATGTCTGCAAATATTCTTTCATTCAGTCTTTTACGCGGCGTTGATTTTCTTGACATTACGTTTGCAAACGGCTTAATGCGCTTAGTCTCAACCGTTTGAAAGACTTTTCGCACTTCAAGTTAACTGAGCTGGATTTTAGTGGAACTCTGCAGCGTTTTATTCAAAGTAATGAATAAAAGTTTAAGCCGTTTGTGTGTATTGAAATCCTGAAGGTTGATTGAGGATGTCCGGTCAGGAGAATGAAGCAGACCAAGTGGTCAGGACAAAAGAATGAAAAAGAATATTTGTTCATTTTTCAAATTACCGTATACCACCCGGCCTGCCGGGGGAACACTAGAGATCGTCCCAGCGTTCTTCTTCTTCAAGGATATTTGCGAAATCACCTTCGAAGTTTGCGAATGCACGCTGTTTAAAATCACCTGTCTGAGGGCCGCTGACACGTTCGATGCTGCCTCCAGATTTAAGATAATCTTCCATGGCACCCGTTACCTGCTCGCGAGTTGGGGCCTCAGAAGTTTTTTTCTTTTTCTTGTAAAATGTTCTTTTGGAGTTAAATTTATTTGACATGATTTAATCTGTATTTGGATTATTATTTTGTATAACGGATAAATATGATAGTAAAACGATGCAAACTTGTCAAGTGATTATTAATTTTACACAAGGAATAAACAGAACATTTTATTTTTGTAAAATTAATATTCTTAAACAGTATTCGAAAAATTTTGAGCTCCGCCCGCTTTAAGATGACGGTCAAAAGGCATGGCAAGATTACGTGTAAAGAGCATCCCTAATGGTGTCAATTCTATTTTAGCTGGGCTCAGTTTCACCAGACCTTCCTCTTCAAATTTCTCCAGTTGAGTCCAGGCTTCTGCAAAATGCTGCCGAAAATCTAATTCATAAAGAAATTCAAAATCCTGAATCGTAATTTCTCCGTGACACATCAGTGTTTCAATCACTTTTCGCCTGAGCTGGTCCTCTTTTTCCAAAAGGAGTCCCCTGCGTGGAATGAGTTTATTATTTACGGTTTCTTCCATGTATTGATCAAGCTCTTTGGGGTTTTGCCAGTAACTGTCCCCAAAATCAGAAATTGCTGAAACACCTACTCCAATTTGTGCCATATTGTGCAGAGTTGTGTAGCCCATGAAATTACGGTGTAGAGTCCTGTTTTTTAAAGCTTGAGCAAGTTCATCTTCAGGCAGCGCATAGTGATCCATTCCGATCATTACATAACCTGCTTCTGCAAAAAAATTAATAGCTTCTAGGTAAATATTAATTTTTTCTTCAGGGGTAGGCAAATCTTTTTCCTTGATTGCACGTTCATGAGTTTTGAACATCCCAGGCAAATAAGCAAAACTGTAGACTGCAAGTCTGTCAGGCCGCATTTTATTAACTTCTTCAAGAGTCTTGCGGAAACCATGCTGAGTCTGCAGAGGAAGTCCATAGACTAAGTCCAAATTGATACTTTTATAACCCAGACTCCTAGCTGTTTCGAGAGTTTTCCAAGATTGTTCCGCAGTCTGATTTCTGTTGATTGCATGTTGAATTGCTGGGTCCAGATCCTGTACTCCAAAGCTGACTCTGCGGAAACCAAGTTCATAGAGAACTTCCAGTTGTTTAGTTGTAGTAACTCTTGGGTTTGCCTCAATGGCCCACTCACAGTCTTCCAGAGCGTCAAACCTTGAAACAATCATCTCAACAACTCTACTCAGTTGCTCAGGATTAAGAAAAGTTGGGGTACCTCCACCGAAGTGAATTTGTGCGAGTTTTTTGCGCTGACCTAATCTTTCTGTGACACCTGCTATTTCCTGTTCGAGCGCAGTTAAATATTTTTCAACTATGTTCGAGTTATTGGTGATGTATTTATTGCATCCGCAAAAAGTACAAAGCTGCTGGCAAAAGGGAATGTGAACATAGAGTGAGAGAGGCTGTTCGTTTTGACCTTCTTTGTGCAGAGAGGCTGTGTAATCATTGGCAAATTCACCTTCTTTCCAGACAGGAACTGTAGGATAACTCGTATAGCGCGGTCCTGGACGATTATAGCGTTGAATCATCTCCGGTGTAACATCGAGCTTAACTGAATGTTGCATTTTGATGCCGAAAAATTTGTATAGGGAATTTGCTTTTATACGATGAACAACAGGTCTTTTAAATCAGAAATGGGAAGCAGTTTTGCCTGCAAAAACATCATCCAGATTAAGCTGAATCTGTTAGACTCCTGACTACTTTTCTGGTACAGATGATACATGATTCTAACTATTATGCACAATCCAAAAACATCAGCAACAACAAGGGAATCATATTTTTGTGAACATTCTAATCTATAAGATAATGTTAGCACACAAGGTAAGCATTCAATGGAATCGTGATACAGAAGATTTCAACATAAAGACTTATAATCGTGATCATGAAGTACGCTTTGAAAATGGCGTCACTATTCCAAGTAAACTGATTAATGCAATATCAGCAAGATAAATGCTGATTGGAGTAGTCCCGTCTTCACAAATAAATCAACAATCTCTATAGTTATTTCTTCTGCGGTAGAAGATTAGCTGCGAAAAAAAACATAACCGCGGAGATTACAATTGAAGGACCGGAAGGTGTGTCAATCTGCAGTGAAGCACCCAGACCAAGTCCAACCGAAGCCATGCCGATCAGTGCACCTCCCAGTGCCATTTGTTCCGGTGTTCTGCTGAATCTCCTCGCTGCAGAAACTGGAATAATCAGTAGTGAAGTCACCAGTAGAATTCCGATTATTTTCATCGACAAAGCAATAACCGCGGCAATAAGTAACATGAAAAGCAATTCAACTCTAACAACAGGCACATCTTCCGCCTGTGCCAGTTCCTGATCAAATGTAATTGCAAGCAAGGGCCTCCAGAGCAGGAATAATGTCAATAATATAAAAAAACCGCCACCATATATCCAGTAAAGGTCAACGAGACTAACGGCCAAAATATCTCCGAATAAATATGCCATCAAGTCAATCCGCACCCAAACCATCAAGCTGATCATTAAAACTCCCATCGCAAGTGACGCATGGGAAAGTGTGCCTAATACCGCATCATTTGCGAGTTGTTTTTGTCTTTGAAAGAAAAAAAGCAACAGTGCTACAACAATCGCAACCGCAAAAACTCCGAGCATTAAATTAACTTCGAGGAAAAAACCGAGCGCGACTCCCAGTAAAGCTGAATGGGCCATTGTGTCACCTAAATAAGACATTCTTCTCCAGACCACAAAACAGCCCAATGGCCCAGCAACTATGGCCACTCCCATCCCTGCAATGACAGCTCTCCAAAAAAAATCATCTAAAATCATCATTGACTGTCTTCCTTCAGTGTTCCTGAAATATGATGTGTGTGGTCGTGATGGTGACTGTAAACTGCCAACGCGCTTCCGGAGTCCAAACCAAACATTCGCAAATATTCTGGATGCCGACTTACATCTTCAGGCTGTCCTTCACAGCAAATATGCTGATTCAAGCACAATACACGGTCAGTGGACGCCATCACAACGTGTAAATCATGTGACACCATCAATACTCCGCATCCGTGGCTTGTACGCAGATTTGCGATCAATTTATACAATTCCGACTCACCCATGTAGTCAACACCCTGCACAGGCTCATCGAGCACTAGCAGTTCCGGGCTTCTCAATAGGGTACGTGCCAGCATTACACGCTGAAATTCTCCGCCCGAAAGTTGGTAGATAGGTTTTTCTCTCAAAGAAGCAACTCCTGTTTCTTCAAGGGCAATCTTAATTTGCCGGCTGGAATAATTTCCTGTAAGTTTCATTATCCTGCTCACAGACAACGGAAGTATAGGGTCCACATTAACTTTTTGCGGGAGATAACCTATTCTGAGTTTAGCCTTTTTAAAAATACTTCCTGCATTCGGAGGTATTAATCCAAGTAGCACTCGAAGCAGGGTCGTTTTACCCGTACCATTCGGACCAATGACAGTTACAATTTCTCCTGCTGAAACTGTAAGTGTAATATCAGTGAGCAACTCTCGCCCGCCTGTCACTAAAGAAAGATCTCGAGTCTGAAGCAGGATTTGATTATTTTCTTCAGTTCGGGAATAATTTGCTGCAGTTTCTCTGTTGCTTGACATTGACAAATTAGTGAATCAGAGTTATCTTGAAATGAGCATTATTTGTAACACATTTTCTTCTTCAAAGCAAAGCTGCAAAGCAAAAACTGGATAGTAATGAAAACTGGATTTTGCTTTATCTTGATTCTCCCCCTGCTGTGCATCACTCAGCTTATGGCAGCTTCAGACTTAAAAGTCCTGGTTTCCATCAAACCTTTCCATTCACTTGTCTCAGCAATTATGCAGGGTGTTTCCGAACCTCTTCTGTTGATAAACGGCAATAATTCACCACATTCATTTGCACTTCGCCCGAGTTCTGCAGAGACCCTGCAACAGGCGGATCTTGTTTTTTGGGGAGGAGAAAAACTTGAAGGATTTTTAACAAAACCTCTTCAGTCTTTGGCCAGCAGTGCAAAGTTGGTTACAATTCAGGAAACAGCAGGTCTGAGACTCTGGCCGCTGCGTTCAGGAATAGCGTGGCAAAAACATGAAACTGATTCAACTAATGATCATAATGTAGAAAATGAAACAGCACGCACTTACGGAACAGATCCACACATTTGGCTGGATCCGTACAACGCAAAAATAATCAGCAGTAAAATAGTGGAAATTTTAACTGCAATGGATCCTCAAAACGCACAATCTTACCGCATAAACGGAGAAAAATATGGACTCCGTCTTGAACTCCTCGACAGCAGGCTGAAATCAGAAATGACTAAGATCGCGAAAACACCATATTTGGTGTTTCATGATGCATATCAATATTTTGAAAAAAGGTATCAACTCAATGCAGTTGGATCAGTGACGCTTCATATTGGTTATGGCTCAAGTGTACGCAGACTGATGGAAGTACGTAAGTCAATTCAAAAAGAAAAAATACGCTGCATTTTCAGCGAACCTCAGTTTTCACCAAAACTACTGCAGACCGTTACTGCAGGTACAAATGTAAAAATAGGAACTCTTGATCCTTTAGGAGCGGGACTTGAACCTGGAACAGAACTGTATTTTACATTACTAAATAATCTCAGTCATGCCTTAAGTAACTGTCTTAATTGATTATTGACAGATAAATATAGTTTAATCCTGTAAAATTATTAGAGAGACTGCTTCTCAGCAGAAAATATAAGCAGACATCCAAAAAGCACTATTGCCTTTTAGCACTATTTCCATAAATTAAAATGTGTAAAGACAAGCAAAAACAAGCAGGAAATATAATGGAAGAGGATGAATCCACTTCTTCAGTTTTCAAGCAGTTTTCCACTCAATTTTTGCATGGTATGTCAGTAAGAATGCGTGAAACTTACAGCAGGGCGCAGTTGGATGAATTTCTCAAGGAACGCTTTGTATTTTTTCAGGAAGCGACCCGCAGAAGCGGAATGGTCAGGGTTAAGTCACATCAACTATCCACTGAGTCACAACAGCAGGAGTCACGTTACAACTGTCATGTGATAGTTGAAATATCTGCTCCGGACGCGCCATTCATCGTCGTCACAGTTGAAGCGTTGATGCGGAAAATGGAGTTGCTGATTCATCGAAAACTTCACCCTATAATGGGTGTGGTACTTTCTGCAGAAAAGGAGATAGAAGCAGTTATTTATCCTGAAGAAAAAATGGACAAATTTGATCATCTTTATCTGGAAATTGAAGCGGATACGGATATTGTCTTCTTAAAACGTCTTGAAACTCTGATTGCCGGACATATGCTGGCAGTACAACTTGTCCGTAATCATAGACAAAAAATGCTGCAGTCACTGGCATCAATGCAAACAGAAATTGAATCTGTGACCGTAGTTTCAGCAGACACAAAGGGTGAGTGGTCAAAACTTTGTGGTTGGCTGAATCTTGACAATTTTACGGTGATGGGATTTATCTCATTTTTACAGAGTGATTCAGATTCTGCGGATTTTATCAAAACTGTCGAAAACTCCGGACATGGAATATTAGCTGCTGAATATATAGAAAAAACTTCTAATATACTCTTAAATGTTTTAACTGCGCATCTGTGGAAACGTCGTCACTCAGATTTCCCTTTTGCACTTGACCGAGTAAATTTCCCAAGCCCGGTATTGCGATTTGAAAATCTGATGGTCCTGAGTTTACGTATTCCGGATGCAATACTTGGCATGGTAGAACATGTGTTTCTTGGTCTGCTCAGAGGTAGTTCTCTTAATGTAAAAAATACTGAGACTCCGTTGATTCACCAGAAGATGCGTTATATCTTCGAAAACCGGAACATGCTTCAGAACAGTTATGATTACAATGAGGTTGTGCGGATTTTTGGCGCAACACCAAAATTCGAATTGTTCCGTTCATCAAGAAAAGAATTAATTCAAATATGCGATGACCTTCTGTCAGTCAATAACCCTAATAATATACATTGTTTTCAAATAGATACACGCAATTCAGGAATTTTAAAACTGATGGTTGTGATGCCAACTTCTCTTCTAAATGAAGAAGCAATTGAGCAAATGGCAGACTTTCTCAAAGCCAAAATCCCGCATCAGAACTGTGAATGGTTTGAAGCGCGAGGAAGTGAGAAGTCACGGTTGCATTTTGAATTTGAGCTGCATGAGGATTTACAGGGAAAAAGCGATTTGCCGTCTTTTGATTTGTTGCTGCTTGAAGGAGAAATCAGCGTATTGATAAAACCATGGGAAACTCAACTGCGTGAATTGCTTCGTAATCAGTATCCAGGAGAAGAAGGCGCGCAACTTTATGAACGCTATGTTCCGCTGATGCCTTCGCATTACCGTGCACGTGTTGATACCCTGGAAGCGTTAGAGAATATCCAGTATATGGAACTGCTGACGCATGAAGATAATTTACAATTCGATTTAAAACCCTTTACCATGCCTTCACTGCTGATTGAGTCAGTCTCACTGCTGTACATTTATAGTAAAGAAAAAATTCATTTGATCAGGATTATGCCTGTCTTGCAGAATCTGGGGCTGCACGTGATTGATCAGTTAACAACCAGGATTGGTAATGACGTAAAAACCCTGGGATTTATCCAGACTTTTCGGGTAATCCGTAATGACAAAGTTAATATTGACGAAATACGTTTTAAACCGTTACTGGCAGCAATTGTTCAGCAGGTGTATCTGCAAAATACTGAAAATGATCCCCTGAACGGACTTGCTCTGCTGGCAAATTTAGGCTGGCGTGAAATTAACGTGCTTCAACTTTATCGAAATTTATCCCTGCAGTTAAGTGCACCGCTGACACGTGAAACTATAAATGCGGTTTTGCTGAGGCATCCGCAATCCTCACGTTTACTGTTTGAGACATTTGCCTGCCGCTTTTCTCTTGATCCTTCTTTCGGAAATCTGGCTTATCGTAAGGAAGTCCTACTGCCTCAAAAAAAACAGGAGTTTTCCGAATCTCTGGAAAAAGTTCAAAATGTGACTGACGATGAAGTCCTGCGACGTTTGTTTGAACTGATTGAAAACACTTTACGTACTAATTTTTATCTGCCTAAAGATGCTGAAGAAACAGGTGTTTCGGTCAAGTTGGATTCAAGAAAAATTGAGCAAATGCCGGTTCCAGTACCTTTCAGAGAAATATATGTCCATGACGTCGGCATGGAAGGACTCCATTTACGCTTTGGCCCGGTCGCGCGGGGAGGGCTTCGCTGGTCAGACCGCCCCGATGATTTCAGGACGGAAATACTGGGACTCGTCAAAACTCAGCAAACTAAAAACGTGGTAATTGTTCCAGTAGGTTCAAAAGGCGGTTTTGTGCTGAAAAACACTCCGGCATCAAGAGAAACCGCAATCACAGAATCTCAAAATCAGTACAGACGTTTTATCAGTGCCATGCTGGAAATAACCGATAATCTAGATCCAGAGGGGAAGGTACACACACCAAGTCATGTTCTTTCATATGATGATCCCGATCCATACTTGGTTGTTGCCGCAGATAAAGGGACAGCTACTTTTTCTGATATTGCGAATGAAGTTTCAGAAAAATATGATTTCTGGCTGGGTGACGCATTTGCTTCAGGAGGTTCAGTAGGTTACGATCATAAAAAAGAAGGAATTACTGCACGAGGTGCCTGGGAATGTGTGATGTTGCATTTTAGGGAAATGGGACGTGACATTCAGACCGAACCCACGACTGTGGTGGGTGTAGGTGATATGAGCGGAGATGTATTTGGTAACGGTATGCTACAGAGTAAAATGCTGCTGCTGCAGGCCGCATTCAATCACCAGCACATTTTTCTTGATCCTGATCCTGATCCAGAAATTTCATGGAATGAGCGCAACCGGATGTTTAATTTAGCAAGTTCTTCCTGGAGTGATTATTCCGTAGACTTAATCAGTGACGGAGGCGGTATTTTTGAGCGTTACGCAAAATCGATCAAACTGTCTCCACAGCTTCAAACTCTGCTTGGGACAGATGCACTAAGTTTAAAAGGTGATGAGGTTGTACGTTTAATTTTACAGATGAATGCGGATTTACTTTGGTTTGGCGGTATAGGTACGTATATCAAAACTTCTACACAGACTCATTTTCAAGTCGGTGACCAGGCAAATAATCAGCTCAGGATTGATACCACTGATTGTAATGTGAAAGTGATTGGTGAAGGCGCAAATTTAGGCTTAACTCAGTTGGCGCGCATTGATCTTTCAAACAACGGAGTTAGACTGAACACAGATGCAATTGATAATTCTGCTGGTGTCAATATGTCGGACTATGAAGTTAATTTGAAAATATTGCTTCAACAGATGCTACGCAGCGGTTTTATAGAATCGAAAGAAGAACGTAATGAGTTGCTGGCTTCAGCAACAAATGAAGTCTCAGAGTTGGTTTTAGCGAATAACCGTGGGCAGCACCGCTTGATTTCCATGGACAGCATCCGCTCCAACAGTAATTTCAGGCTGTTTCGCAAGTTGATTCTACACCTTCAGGCACAGGGGATGAATAAACGCAGCGAGTACATTCCTTCGCGTGGAGAGCTTGATCAACTGGAACAAGTGAATATGCCGTTGCCGCGGCCAGTCCTGTCAGTGCTGATGGCTTACGCAAAAATGGAGGTTTATGAAGCATTGACGTCCTCCAATATGCCTTTTGAAGTAGAGCTTACTAAGACTTATCTACAATACATACCACCTGTTTTACGCAGCCATTTTGGTGAAAAAATAAACGAACATCCTTTAAAAAAGGAAATTGTCTCAACTGTACTGACAAACAATGTGATAAATCAGGCAGGTTCTACTTTTATTTCCAGAATGGTACAAGTCACGGAATGCGGTATTCCGGATATTGTACGGACCTACCTCGTACTGGAAGCGAGTCTCGGGGCTGTTGAAATGCGGGAGATTTTGTATTCAATGGATGATATCAGCGAGAATGAGCGTTATGAAGTGCTTATTGAGCTCGAAGATTTATTAAAAATGCTGGTTAGAAACGTCTTGTATAGTCAAAAAACACCACCTGGATTTGAGAAAATCGCAGAATATCACCGCTTATTGAGTGAAATCAAAGAATTACCTGAAAATTCTGCTGCTTCGCAAAACTCAGCAGGCGATCAGTTAAAGGATGAAACAGCAATTGAGGGGGAGGAAACTATAGATATTGAACCACGTGCGGTTGACGCTTTCCGCGCTTCTTTACAGCGTTTAATGATCGCACCGGACGTAATGCATTTATGCATCAACAAAGCATTAGCCGTCAGTGTTGCTTACCGGATTGCGCAGAGTGTTGAGCACATATTTGGCTTTGACTGGTTGCGTGAACGACTGGTAGAACTTGAGCCGAACAATGACTGGGAACTCGAATATCAGGACATTCTCTTGCGTAATTTGGATGCCAATAAACTGGGACTGCTTGAGGTGCTAATTGAATCCCACACACTTGAGAATTTGAAAGTTCAAGATTTCAATAGTATGCTTGAACCTCTTGAAAGCGTGAATGCCGCGAATCTGCGTGCTTATGTTCAGTCTCTTGAACAGGTACGTGCCGGGTCGTTAATCAGTCTTACATCTATCGCGGTAATTCTCAGTCGATTGGAATTTCTTAAAAATATCTCAAGAAAAAGCTGAAAATCTTTTTTTATATTCTTGCTAATAATTTTATGATTGCAATGATACTTGCCGGTGGAACCGGTACCCGGCTCTGGCCCTACAGCAGGAGCATGACACCTAAACAATTTCTTAATCTCGGTTCTACTCACGAGTCCTTGTTTCAAGAAACGTGCAGCCGCCTGGAACCTCTCGTCTCTCCGGAAAAGATATACGTAGTAGGCTCTAATGAGCATGTGGGCGAACTACAGCAGCAGATGCTGCAAATCCATCCGGATTACAGTCCGGAACAACTGCTGATTGAGCCACTGAGCCGTAATACTGCTCCCGCTATTCTCTTGGGTGTTTTGCAGATTCCGGAAAATCAACGTCAGCAGCCGATCGTTATTTTAGCGTCAGATCACCTGATAAAAGCACCTGAAAATTTCATCAGTGCCTTGAAAAGTGCAGAACCGCTGGCAAGTTCCGGATATATTGTGACTTTTGGTATTCGCCCTGACCGTCCTGAAACCGGTTACGGCTACATCAAGGCCGGTGAGGCCCTGGAAGTCGGCTTTAAGGTTGCGGATTTTGTTGAGAAACCTGATCAGGTGACTGCTGAAGCATATCTGGAATCATCTGATTATACCTGGAATGCAAGTATTTTTATGGCAACGGCAGAAACTTGGCTCGATGAATTTCGAAAACACGCGCCCGAACTGCTGGCTGCTTTTGAGAAAAATTCAACTGCCGGAAAAGATATCGCTGATCCGGAAAATATCCGCGAAATATATGAATCTATTGAGGCTGAATCAATTGACTATGCTCTGCTGGAAAAATCAAAAAATGTCGCGGTTTTGCCGGTTGAAATGGAGTGGAGTGATTTAGGTAGTTGGGAAAGTATATATCAGGTTTCTGAAAAAAATTCACAGGGTAATGTGTTACGCGGTAATGTCATTACACACGATACTCGTAACTCTTTGATATTCAGTAGCAAAAAACTGGTTACAAGTATCGGTGTTGATAAATTGATTATTGTGGAAACTGATGACGCACTGCTGGTTTGTGACTTGAGACGTTCCCAGGACGTGAAAAAACTTGTAGAAACATTAAAAAAAGAAGATCGTCACGAATATAAATTTCATACAAGGGTGATGCGTCCGTGGGGCAGTGCCACAACCATTCAGGAAAATAATTTCTACCGTATCCGCATACTGGAAATCATGCCGGGGAAAAGTATTTCCCTCCAGCGTCACCAGCAACGTAGCGAACATTGGGTTGTTTTGAAAGGGGTCGCGGATGTGCAGAGAGGAGACGATAAAGTTTTGCTGAAGGAAAATGAATCAGCCTACATACCTATAGGCATACCACACCGTCTTGGAAACTCCCAAAAAAATTCTCTGCAAATCATAGAGGTTCAGCAGGGACAGTATCTTGGTGATGAGGATATTGAACGGTTATAACAGCAACATCAAAGGCCATCCATGATTGTCTATCCGATTCTCAACTTTGTATTGCCACTGATGTTCACGAGTTTTGTGCTTGTCGGCAATCCACAGGCCGGCTGTACTGAATGCAGCAAAAAAGCGGATTTGAACGTCAGTGAGAGTAAAAAAGCTGAAGCAGTAGAGCGGACAAATCAGGCAGTCATTAAAGATGAATTAACAGAGGAAATGCATTCAGGAGAGATGCGACAGAAGATTCCACCGCAAAAAGAGGAATAGCATTCAGTAAACTAATCCGGAAGATAATTCGCAGTCAATGCTTAAGAACCGAGGCTGAGCGTCATGTTCCGGGTTCCTGTGTATGATCCTTTAAGATGTTCAACTCTTTTGAATAGAGGCGCATACCAATTGAGAGAATAGGAAGAACCACCGCTATTACAATCCAAAAAAGGAAATACAGCCCAATTAGCAAAGAACCATTCAGGAATGCTTTAGGTTTTGTTAAATCCGCATCCATTTTTTACCTGTTTTGATTGCATTAATAATCACATGCATTGACTGGTAAAAGCAATTAGCCGGCCAAAGTCCAGGAAAAATCTTATTCACTTCAAACGTCTTTCAGCAGAATCCGGAACAGTTATTCTAAGTCTGTGTCTCTTTTAATAGGCAGAGTAATTCTTGCTTTATTTCCTAGTAAGCTAATTCATTTCGGGAAAGAGAACTATATGGGCAGGATGAAAATATGGGGATGTATGCAGGCTTTTTTTATCTGGGCACTACTTATAATATTCTTCTTTATAGAGTGTTTTTGGGTAGCCGTTACTTCCAAGGTTTGTTGTGTTACCTAGCCTGATGAAAGTCTTTTCCGAACTAACCTGGATCAGGTCACTGTACTCAGCATTTTGTGCCTTGTATGTGATTGAACCGCAAGTCAATCCTGCAATTGATGTCTGAGCACCAGAGCTCCACCCGGTTGATCCACAGTAAGAATCAGTGTTCAATGAAGTAGCAGTATCAGAAGTTTTAGGTTCTAAAGTAATGTTTGACACAACCGCGGTGTATTTGGTCATAATTTGATTCTGGGCAGTGGTGCTTTTACTGCCAAGACTCAGTGTGTTCATTGTTTTTCTAATAACAAAATTTTGAGTTACACAATTCAAATCAGAATAATTAGTACTGGTTGAGCTTAAGTTGTCAGCTGTTGCAGAAAACACAAGTACAGTCTTTGTAGAAGTCGAGGCTGTAGTGTTATCAACGCATTCTGCTGTCCATGTTCCCGCCAAAAAGTCTGTCGTAACACTTACTGATTCATCCTTGGTACTTGTCGAAAGATTGTCACCGCAGCCTGTAGGAAGGAAAATAATCAACATGAGTAAGATCAAGTAACTTTTCATCATTCACACTCAAAAACTGTAACCTAGATAAATCACCAAATTAGTGGGAAAATCTGTATTTTCTTCAAAATTACTTTTAATTGCATCACTGAATCTTAACATATTTTCTGTATATTCAACTGTCCTGGAACCCCCTATGCTGGCGTTGAATGAGATGGCTGTACTCATACCAAAACTCCAGACTTTATGCCATCCTAAGCCTGTTACAAGTACCATCGGGCTCCAGTTCATTTTTATAGAAGCCAATTTTGCTTTTGTCTTATCTTCAGTAATAGTGCCGGTACCGCTCCAGTTACGGAAAGCTAATCCCGCCTGTCCGAAAAGCCCGTCCGTAAATTCCAGATCCCTCAAATAATACCTTGCAAATGCATTAACAGTTTGAATATTTGTTTCAACCTCAATTGATGTACCCGAACTTCCACTTGAAGAGGATGTGCTTTGTGAAGAAACATCACCACCGAAAAGAATTTCATTTGTATAATTGTAACTACCTTGAACTCCAATTCCCCAGGTAGAATAGAATAATCCACCCTCAGATCCTCCTGATCTATCCTTCTCATCCGTCTGCATTTCGGATACATCTTCCTTCTTATCAACCTTCAGATCGACCTGACTGCTCTCACTTTGGGCTAAGAGTGTCAGCGGTGAAAAAAACAAAAGGGATAAGAATGCAAAACCAAATCTATTCATGTACTTTTATTAACCACAATTGTCAAAATATTCAACACCCCTTTGGATTCGTACAAATTGCGAATTGAGTTATTGTAAGTGTGTCACTTATATTCCCTGCGGTATCGGTAACAGTTGTTGTGCAGTCATCATATGTTGTTCCATCACTTAAAGTAGCTAAAGTTATAGTATTGTTATCTACAGATGCTGAAGTTGTAGTTGAAGAACATGCTCCAGCATATGTGATTGTTCCTGCTTCATTAGAGGAAAAGGTGTAAGTTGGAGTAAGGCTAGTAAGTGGAGCTACTGCAGTGACTTGTGCAAGAGTTGGTGCCGTGGTGTCTACCATGAAGCTCAAGTTGTTTGCCACTGAGCTGTGTGCGAGGGTAGCATTGTTACCGGACGCATCACTGATCGTGCCACTATTCAATGCAAGGACATTTGCACGAATGCTGATGCCATCGGAGTCAGTCTCTCCTGCCTGGATGGTGTATTGGAACACCAGCGTTGTGCCTCCGCTACCTGAAGTATATGTCGCCGTCCGGTCCGTGGTGCCCACAAGTAGTGTCAGCTGCGGTGTGCCAGTTACAGACACATTTTCACTGAAAGTGGCTGTTACTGATACCACGTCTCCAGTATTCAGCAGGCTGTTCTGCACCCCGGAAGCACCGCTAATCGTTACACCTCCGCTTACTGTCGGGGCAACTGATTCTAACATTGTTACATTTGCTATTAATACGTTAGAAACTGTTGAATTACATACTGTAGCATTATCAATAGTCACATTATCAACAGTCGAATTACATACAGTCGAACTGTTTCTTACAGTTGAGCCTCCTTGTACAGTAGAAGAGTTATCTACAGTCGAACTAAATATAGCAGAACCACCTTGTACAGTTGAACTATTACAGACAGTCGCATTATCAAGTGTCGCATTATCAATTGTTGATTGTTGACATACATTCGAACCGTTATCTACAACGGAGGAGTTAATTGTAGAGGAAGATACTGTTGACTTGTTAATAGTAGAAGAGTTATCTACAGTCGAACTAAATATAGCAGAACCACCTTGTACAGTTGAACTATTACAAACTGTCGCATTATCAAGTGTCACATTATCAAGTGTTGATTGTTGACATACATTCGAACCGTTATCTACAACGGAGGTGTTAATTGTGGAGGAGCTTACTGTTGACTTGTTAATAGTAGAAGAGTTATCTACAGTCGAACTAAATATAGCAGAACCACCTTGTACAGTTGAACTATTACAGACTGTCGCGTTGTCGATTGACGAATTATCGATTTTAGATTTAACACAAATAGACGATTTATTTACTGTTGAGTCTGAAATTGATGAATTTTCAATAGTAGAAGAGTTATCTATAGTTGAACGTGCAACAGTAGAACAATTTTTAACAGTAGAATTCTTTAGAGATGAATTGTCTGTAATTGTCGAATTATCAACTGTTGAATTATCTATGTTTGTATTATCAATCAGATAGCAAATATCGATAGTTACATTTGGGATGTTGGGATTGACCTGATCGTCTTTAAAGTTTGGCTGATCCAGAGTTTGATTCATCTGGGCAATTGCTCCTGAAGTGTCTTCTTTACTATCAGCGCAGGAATTGATGATGAGTGCAATGACTGGAATTAAAAAAATGAAAAATAAGGATTTCATTTTTCTCCTTAACTAGAGAAAAGTTAACTCCTGCCTTGGAAAAGTGTAGTATCCCCTCCAATGGAATACCCATGGTCAAAAAGACCGGAAATAATTTAATGCTAAAAATAGAAGAATGTTTTTAAGCTTATAACTTACTTTCTGCAATCATAGAACCAAATTGTATCCCTGATTATATTTAAGCAAAAAGTTGATATTGGAGTTATTTGCCATATATAACTCTTTGTCGTATATATGTCAAGTTTTAAAGCTACGTTTGTTTCCGAAATTCCTGATTAATACTGAGTTTGATTGCTAAAGATAAAGTGATTTCGTGGTAAAATTATTCAAAAGATCTGCCAGGTGAATTTGTGCTTAAAGTTGTATGGAGGATTTGCTTGAGTGGGATTTTGAATTGACATGTTGATGAAGAGGGCATAGATTTTAGTGGAATTATAAGCCTTCATTATTAGCCGAATCTACATTTATAAACTGTTATAAAACTGACTGTGCCGCGTAATTACAGGGTCCAAACTGCCTGAGTAAATAGATTGCTGGCTGATATTTTCAAACACAGATTAAGAGGAAGAATTAAAAAGTGGAAAATCTACAATATTTATTAGACGGAAATTTGGCGTGGGCTACTGAAATCAAGG
>Ga0208764_10001266_pt1 | contig 16468 bp, 15 predicted proteins | sample ETNtaG_18_FD_185762 | JGI IMG/M metagenome (GOLD analysis project Ga0208764, IMG submission 185762) | Marine microbial and viral communities from oxygen minimum zone, Eastern Pacific Ocean - ETNP201302SV91 (SPAdes) (version 2) | ecosystem: Environmental > Aquatic > Marine > Oceanic ... | reverse complement strand
AATTCAGAATAAAAAAAAGGTGAAACATTATTATTTTCTATTTTCCAAGGCCATAACTTGTTAGAAGATCCTAACATTAATCCAATAAAAAATAACATTGAATTATTATAATATTTTTTTAGGAAAAAAGAAATAATTCTTGAAAAAGAGAAAAGACCAACCAATGCGCCAGTTCCAAAAGTTAATAATGTATAGATATCCAATGCTTTAATAGCTTCAATTATATAGAAATATTTACCAAGAATAAGTAAAATGAAACTACCAGATAATCCTGGTAAAATCATTGCGCAAATTGCAATCATACCTGAAAAAAAAACAGAAAAAGAATCATTAGGCAATAATATAGGGTTCAATGTACTAATAAAAATCCCGATGGAAATACCAACAAAAAAAAATAGAAATAGTAAAAAACTAAATTCAGAATTTTTGCGTAAAGTAAAAAAAATTGATATTGAAGAAAAAATGACTAAACCAAAAAATAATGAAAATACCTGAATAGGAAAACTGTCATAAGCTCTTGAAATAAAAGAAACAAATAAAAAAATTGAACAAAAAATACCACCAAATAATGTAAATAAAAACTGCAAGTTATAAGAATTGTAAAATTTTTTAAATTCAAAATTTATTAATAAATAAATTACATTATAATTAAAAGATTTAATAGTATCTATCAACTCCTTATATATATTAGTAATCAACGCAATAGTTCCCCCAGATATTCCAGGAATTAAATCAGCAATCCCCATTAACATACCTTTTAAAAAAAGAGAAATTTTGAAATTTTTGATAAAATAAATCAAGTATAATTATTTAATTATATCCTTAAATTATAAATATTGATGAAAAGTATCTCCCCTAAGTCCTAATCTTATTGTTTCTAAAGATATCACTTCATTTCCAGAAATATTTCCAAGATTAACATTAGGACCTGATAGCTGTACAAACCAAACTTGTTGAGCTTTTTGTGGAGCTTCCCATATAATTTTTTCGGAAGGAATTTCAGTTAATATTTCTTCAACTAAACCTTGTCTCACCTCACCTGAATGTCTAAAAAGACCAACATTTCCAGAATCTCTAGCTTCACCAATAACTTTCCAAGATCCTGCTTCTAATTCATTTCTCATTTGTCTAATCCATTTATAAGGAGGAATAATTTTTCTTGTATCTTTAGATCCTACCTCAGATAAAACAGTCACATGTTTTGATAATTCAGTAATGTATTGACATTTTTTTTTATGGGGAATTTCAATTGAACCATCAGATACTTCAGCAAATTTCAAATTATACTTTTTTAGAACATCAATATAATCTTCAAATTGATCTCTAATTACGAAGGCTTCAAATAAAGTTCCTCCAAAATAAACTGATATATTGGCTTTTTTAAACATATTAATTTTTTTAACTAGATCCTTAGTTAACAAAGAAGTAGACCAACCAAATTTAACAATATCAATATACTCGCCTGAGGATTCAATTAAATTTTTACATTCATTAATACTTGATCCTTTATCGATCACCATTGTTAAACCTTTTTTACGTGTTTTTTTAGTTCTTTCAGGTAAATTTTTTAAGTGATAATTCATTATAGTCGATTTTCTTTAAACTGATTTATTATCCTGTAAAATGCAGAATTTTCATTCAATTCTGGTAAGAATTCAAATAAAATATAGTGGTTTTTAAAATTAATAGACAATGCACTTTCTAAAACTGATATAGATTCCTTATATCTTCCTGCTTTCAATAAATAAATTACAAGTCTATAATATAACATAGACTCTTTTGGTAATTCATTAATAGCATTTTTTATTATTTCGATTGATTTTTCGAAATTATCATTACTATAAAAAATAAATGAAAAATCTAAATATATCTCTTTATCGTTTGGATTTAGCTTCAATGCTTCTTTGTAAAGTTCTTTGCTAGAAATTATATTTCCAATTTCAAATTCAGCTCTTGCTAAAAATTTTAAACAAATAATATTATCTCCTTCTACACTTATAGCTTTTCTGAAATAATGAATAGCCTCATTCCATTTTTCTATAGACGAAAGGCTTTTTCCAATTCCAACCAAAGATTTAACATGAAACTCTTTTTCCTTTAAAGCCTTTTGAAAAAGTTTGATTGAAATATTATATTCTTTTCTCAAATAATAAACATCTCCTAAATGACAATATATATCTAATCCAGGACCATCTAATTCATAAATTTTTTCAAAATATTTCGTTGCTTTTTTATATTTTTTTAGTTTATTGTATGCTTTTGCTAATCCTAAATACGCTGAAGAAAACTCATCATTTATAGTAATTGAATATTCATAAGCTCTTATCGACTTGTTGTATTTTTTTAAATCGAAATATACTTTAGCAAGGTTAAACCAAGCAAATTCCGAATAAGGGTCTTGATCTATAAACTTCTTATAAAATTTAATACTTTTCTTTGATTTTCCTAGAATATTAAAACATTCGGCCAAATCATTTAGAGCATTCTCATGAGAGATATTTGAATCAACAGCTTTTTTGTAATACTTTAAAGCTTTTTTATATCTTTTTGAAGATTGATATGCTAATCCAATTTGATAATATAATTCATCTTTATTTGAAGAAAATTTAATTGCACTTTTAAAAACTTTTAATGCTTTTTTTATTCTTCCCAAGATAACAAAGACTTGTCCTTTTAAAATAAAAATATTTTCATCTGTTGGATTTAATAGATAAGCTTTATCAAGCATTTCTAATGATTCCTTAAATTTTTGCATAGCTACTAAGATATTAGCTTTAAGGAACAATAAATCAGATGAATAAGAATGTTGAAAAATTGCAAAATTAGCAGCATCCAAACCTTTTTTAAATTTATGATTATCTATATACCATTTTATAATTTTTTCGTAATATTCTGAATCATAATAAACCTTTTTATTTTGGCTTAAATTCATTTCAAAATCTAAAACTAATTTTCTTAACTTTTTTTGACGTTTTTTATATTCTTCAGTCATATCTGATAAAATTCAAATATCAACATGAAATAATTATCCTCCAAATTAAATAATAAATTAATATTGATTTTATTTTATCAAAAATTACATTTGCTAATTAGATTGGCCTCGTAGTTCAATGGATAGAATAGGAGTTTCCTAAACTCTAGATACAGGTTCGACTCCTGTCGAGGCTACTAAAACAATAAAACGGTTATACTTTTATAAAGTGTAGCCGTTTTTAATTAAAAAATACATCGTGGAGATATCTTCCAGGAACAAGTGTAAACCCTCCTGCTAATACTAAGCCTGCCCAAAATAGTATGATCATTGATCTTGAGTGACCTTTAATATCACCTTTTTGAATATAATTAATACTTTTTGGAACGGTATATAAAGTCAGAATACTTAGGAGATGAATCCATCCAAAATGATTTAAAAATTGAGGCCCTACTCTTGCCTCCATAAATAGAGAAACTCCTGCTTGAAAAAACATCAATATCATATAAATCCATCCAAGTTTTTTATGATTTTTTGAGCCCTTGGTTGAAGCATAAATTAGATAGAGCCCTATAATTAAGCAAGGGCTTACTGCAATCAAATGAAGTGTTCTTAGTAATTCATACATTTAAACAAATGAAATATTTATTTTAAACCATCCAAAATGTTAAGTTTTATACCAAGCTTTCTACTTTTTATGATTATTCTTTCATAATAAGGGTCATTATATGATGAGTATCAATTATATCTTTTGAAGTTAGCCTAATGTTCGATATTTTTAATGAGTTATCTACAATTGGATTTAATTATTTTTTTTCTTGAAGTCTCCTCTTTTAATAGCTTTAATAAATCTAGCCCAAGCAAATGGATTCAACAATGGATTAGATGGTAATTGATATTTATTAGATGTAGCAAGCATTTGTTGGTCCATAAAGTACTTATAGTTCATATTTGCACTCATTGGTTCATTCATGTACATTTCTCTTAAAAGTTGTTTGTTTAATGATTTATCTAAATTTTCTAAGTCTCTTCTATTTGGTAATTCTAAAGCTAAAACAGCTTTTTTAAATAATTCTTCAGTTGGATAAGGAAAAATTTCTAATTCAGGAAGTATGGTGGTATCAGGTTTTAATTCAACAATTAAAGAAATAGATTCTCCCTTATCTCCTGGTACGACTAAATTTTGTTTTTGATAACCGACGGCACTAATAATTAAACTATCATCTTCTAAAACAGGCATAGTAAAATATCCATATGGATTAGAAGTAGTTCCTCTTCCTGCTTTAGGTACATATATATGAACACCTCCAACACCAGAAATACTATCAGCACCTATAACTACACCAGACATCTGAATAATCTTTTTTTCTCCTTGAGAGAAAGTAGAATAATTAAAAAGAAAAAAAACAGTGATGAAGTAAATAAGTTTTCTTATCAACATTAAAATTGAAAAATTTTTATATTTAATTATTAATTCATCGCTAAATTACTTAAATATTATTTTTGTTTTCATAAAAGATTCATTTATTAACCATGAGATTAAAAAATTTTAACGTCGATTATGGAAGTAAAGTTTTTAGATCATTTTCAGATATTTCAAGAATAAGAATAATGAATATTTTATACAATAGAAAAGAATCTTGTATAGCAGATTTAGAGATTATTTTAAATTTCACTCAGACAAAAACTTCAAGACACGTCAATTATCTAAAAAATGCAAATTTATTAAATATGAAATATGTCAATCAATTTATTTTTTATTCTATAAGAGAAGAAGCTTTAGATTTAATTGACCAAATATTTAAATTACTTGAAAAAGATAAACAATTGGAAAAAGATCTAGAAATTTTTGATATTATGAATTCAAATAGAGAGTTATCAAAAAATAAACTTGATTTATTAAAAAATAAATAATTTGAAATATGAAAAAACTTGATAAAGTTCCAATAAATGAACCTGTTTTAGAATATAAAGCTAAATCAAAAGAGAAAATCGAATTAAAAAATAAAATTGATGAGCTAAAAAATAAAGAAATAGATATCCCAATGTTTATTGGTGGCAAAGAAATAAGAACTAAAAATAAAATAAGAATTTCAACACCTCATGATCATAATCATACCCTAGGATATTATAACAAGGGGGATGAATCTCATGTCAAAAGTGCTATAAAAGCCGCAATTAACGCAAAAGAGAACTGGAATAGAATTGGACCTGAAAAAAGAGCAAAAATTTTTATTAAAGCTGCTGAATTATTTGCAGGGCCATATAGATCAGAAATAAATGCTACAACAATGTTAGGGCAATCAAAAAATGTCTTTCAAGCAGAAATTGATGCAGCATGTGAATTAATCGATTTTTTAAGATTTAATCCTTATTATATGAAAAAAATTCATGAAGATCAACCAATTTCTCCTAAGGGAATGAAAAACTCTTTATCATATAGACCATTAGAGGGATTCATTTTTGCTTTGAGCCCATTTAATTTTACTTCAATCGCAGGAAATCTTTGTTCAAGTGTTGCTTTAATGGGAAATACAGTAGTCTGGAAAGCCTCAAGCACACAAATTTATTCTGCTAATGTAATAATGAAAGTATTTAAAAAAGCTGGTCTTCCAGATGGTGTTATTAATTTAATTCATATCGATGGAAAAACAGCTGGAAATATTATCTTTAATCATAGAGATTTTGGTGGAATTCATTTTACTGGAAGTACTGGAGTATTTCAAAATTTTTGGAAAATAATCGGTGAAAATATCAAAAATTATAAATCCTATCCAAGAATAGTGGGAGAAACAGGAGGAAAAGACTTTATCATTGCTCATAAATCTTCAGATCCTCAAGCAATTTCTACTGCTATATTAAGAGGAGGTTTTGAATTTCAAGGACAAAAATGTAGTGCACCTTCTAGAATATACCTACCAAATAATTTATGGGAAGAAATTAAAGAAAACCTAATTAAAGATATATCTAGTTTAAAAATGGGAAATCCTGAAGATTTTAGAAATTTTGTTAATGCAGTAATTGACGAAAAAGCATTTGATAATATATCTTCATATATAGATTTTGCCAATAATGATAATGAACATGAATTAATAATTGGAGGAAATTATGATAAATCTAAAGGATATTTTATTGAACCTACAATTTTTTTATCTACAAATCCAAAAAGCAAACTAATGTGTGAAGAAATTTTTGGGCCAGTAGTTACTATATATATTTATGATAACAATAAGTATGAAGAAACACTCGATTTAGTAAACGAAACATCTCCATATGCACTAACTGGTGCGGTTTTTGCAAAAGATAAAAATGCAATTGAGCTTGCAAAAACAAAATTACAACATTCAGCAGGTAATTTTTATATTAATGATAAACCAACAGGTGCTGTTGTTGGCCAACAACCATTTGGAGGAGGTAGAGCATCTGGAACAAACGACAAAGCCGGATCTTATCTTAATTTAATTAGATGGGTTTCCCCAAGAACAATTAAAGAGCTATTTGAAAGTCCAACTGATTATAAATATCCTTTTATGGATGAAAAATAACTTATTTATTAGAATAGCTTAATTGATTTTTTTCATAATAAGAAAAATATAATACAATTAGTAATGAACCAACAAAATATGTTTGGATTATTATAATTGCAGAACTAAAATAATCACTTATAAGAAACCAATCTCCGAAAAAAATTATTATAAAAAATCCTAGAATAGATTTGATTACTTCAAAAAATAAAGCGTAAGAATCTCGATCCATTAAGCTGGTTAAACTATAAATGAAAATAAATAAAAAAAGAGAATAAAAAACACCTTCCATAAAAGTTATTAGATGAAGATGATTAATGAAATACATCATAAAAAATGAAACTATTACATATTGTACCCATGACCATATTTGTAAATTATTGGATAGATTAGGGTAATATTTTTCATAATCATTAGTAGAATCAATTATTTCGACTGGAAAAATTTTTTCAACATCTTTTGGTCTCCATCCAGTAGGCATAAACCATATTCTAAATTTATCCAGCCAATTATTTGTTCTCCAAGCATCTTTAATTAATAAAAATAGATGAACAAAATTAATGTATATAGGATTCCAAGACCTTACCGGTCTTTTAACTCCATACACAGGAGGAACATCGTCTAATTCTTCTTGAAATGTTCCAAATAACTTATCCCAAATTATAAATATTTGAGATAAATTTTTGTCTAAATATTCTTTATTAATTGCATGATGCACTCTATGATGTGAGGGTGTTACAATTATATTCTCCAAAAAACCAAGCTTACCAATAAGTCTAGTATGATACCAATACTGTGCAAACAAATGAAGTGGGGCAAGAAAAGTTATCACCTCCGATGAAACTCCAAGAATTGCAGTTGGAATTAAAAAAATAAAAGTAAGAGAAAAAAAATTGGAAATAGATTGTCTTAAAGCACAAGCTAAATTAAATTCCTCACTGCTATGATGAATAATATGATGATTCCAAAAGTAATTAATGCTATGGTTTATTCTATGAACCCAATAGCCTGCAAAATCAATACCAATAAATGCTATTAAATAAGTTAACCATGTAGTATTTATTTTAAATAGTGCTAAATTATTAACCATAAAGTCATAAGATAAAATGATAATAGTTAACCCTAAGACGTCCCTAATAACATTAGTCAATCCAGAACACAAACTGGAAAGAGTATCCATACTTCTGATAACATAGGTCTTATCAAGATATTTAGCATAAAATATTTCCAATAAAATAAGTGATATAAATAGTGGTATAGCAATGTTTAATGTTGTTATGTAGTATGTAGGCATAATTACAAATTTAATTTTTAATACAAAAAAAACTGAATGAAAATAATAATAATTAAATTCTACTAATTTATCTTCGCAATCATAAAATGAAGACATATTTACTTTCTTTTATTCTATTTTTTTATGTAGCTAATTTATTCAGTCAAGAAACTTACCTACCTATCAAAATATCTGATGATAAAATAATTTTAGATGGAGTTTTAAATGATAAAGAATGGGAAAATGCTATAAAAGTTGATTTTGATTTTGAAGTTGAACCAGGATACAATATTGAGCCAATTGTAAAGACTTTAGGTTATATATATTACTCAGAAAAATTTATCTATTTAGCTTTTGATGCTGAAACAAAAGAAAATGTAAGAGCATCTGTTAGAAAAAGAGATGACTTTGGAATATTTAATGATGATGTTATTGGATTTAACATTGATACATATGGTGATGGACGAAATAATATATTTATTGCTTCAAACCCATATGGTTCTCAAGTTGATGTTAGGATTTTAAATGAAGTTGAAGAAGAAAAACGGTATCAAATGTCATATGATTTAGAATATGAATCAGTTGGAACAATTAATGGAAACAGATATTATGTTGAAATGAAAATTCCATTTTCTTCTATACCCTTTCCAAATGGAAAAAATCAGAAATGGAAATTTGGATTATGGAGAAAATATAAGGATTATTTTCTTCAGTCTGGTAAGGTTGATAGAGATAATAACTGCTCAACGTGTCAACTAGAAGATGAAATAATATTTAATGATATTATAATAGAGAAAAAAATTAATTTATTACCATATGTTTCAAGTAATGTAAACGGTAATTATAATCAAAGTTCAAAAAAGGTAGAATATGGTAAAATAAAAACTAACCTTGGAATAGGTATAAATGCAGAAATATCTAAAAACTTATCTATTGAATTAACTATAAATCCAGATTTTTCTCAAGTTGAGTCTGATGTAACTAAAATTGATGCTAACTCAGCTTATTCATTAAGCTATCCCGAAAAAAGACCTTTTTTTAATAAGGGAACTGACATTCTTAACATAAACTCTGATGATTTACAACCATTTTATTCTAGATCAATAAATAATCCATTGTATGCTCTCAAAATTTTAAATCAAGGTACAAACTCAAGAGTATTTTTTCTTTCTTCCATTGACAATGATTCCCCATATTTGATAGCTGGTAATGACAGGTCATATTTTGGAGAAGGAGGTAAAAGTTTAATTAATGTATTTAGATATCAAAGGTTATTAAAAGGAGGTTCAAAAATTGGATTATTATCAACTAGCAGATATTATAAAGGTGGTGGATATGGTAATATCTTTGGATTAGATGGTCTATTTCAAGTATCAAAAAATATAAGAATTTCATTCGACATATTAAAAAACTATAATGAAGAACCAAATAATAACTGGATCGATTCTGAAGACACATTTAATAATAAAACTGTTAAACTTGATGGAGAAAAATTTAATGGTACTGGAATATCAATAGGATTCTTAAGAAGTACTGAGAACTGGACAACTTATTTAGGTTATAAACATATAAATCCTAAATATAGAGCAGATGTTGGTTTTGCAGTAAAAAATGATAGAAAATGGTTGACATTTTATCAATCTTATAAGAAAAATTGGGATAAAGGTTTTTTCAAAGGCACATCTTATGCTATCAAAAAAGATATATTATATGATTTTAATAACGAAATAGATGTAATGAGTTTAGATGCTATTTTAAGGGCTGACATAATAGGAAATACTAGTATTTCCTACATTTATGATTTTGATTTTACAACCGATTATCTTGGAAAAGAATATAAAAATTATGGAACTAGTAGAATCAATTTTTCGAGTGAACCAAATGAAATTTTATCTATTTCATCTAATTTTGGAATTGGAAGAGATATAGCTTTTAATTCAGATGATCCAGAAATTGGCAAAGAACTAAATTTATTTTCGAGAGTAAGACTTCAAATAAATAACAACTTTTCAATAGCTAACTCTATTAATTTTTCTAGATTAAAATATATGGAAAAAAATGAATTCTATTATAAAGGGTTTATTTATAGAGCAGATTCAAAATATCAATTCACAAATTCTCTTGGAGTAAGGTTTGTAATAGAATTAAACAATTTTAATGATTATTTATTTATTCAACCTTTATTTGAATGGACACCAAATCCATTTACAATTTTCTACATTGGTGGAAATCAAAATTTAACAAATAACAATAAAAACTACCTAGTAGATAATTCTCAAATTTTTATTAAATTCCAATATTTAATAAGCTTGTAATAAAATCTTTACAAAAATTTGTAAGATAAGTTTTAATTATTAGTTTATAACTTTTTAAGGATATATGACTAAAAACAGGAGAAAATTTTTAAAAACAGCAAGTTCATCTGCTTTGTTTGCAACGTTAGGCTCATCTTTTTTTACAAGTTGTTATGAAAAAGAAGAAGAAATATCTCCAGTTAAAGATGAAGATAAAAATGAAGATGGTTGGGAAAATGGATATAATATAGATAGCACCAATATTAAGATTGATTTAAATCATAATAATTTTAAAATTTTAAAAAATACAGGCGGTTGGAAAAGGTTTGATGAAGGAGCCTTACTTTTAGTTAATGTTGGATCAGATATTATTAGGGCATTTTCAAGCATTTGTCCTCATGCACAATGTAGAACAAGTTGGGCTTATGCTAATAATAATTTCACCTGTACTTGTCATGACTCTATATTCAAAAATGATGGTAGTTTTATTTCAGGACCTGCAGCTGGACAAGATTTAAAATCATTAACGGCAAAAGTCGAGGAAAATATTTTAACAATTACTGAAGATTAGATTCCTACCCGTAAACCATTTTTGAAATATAATTCTTTATCTAATTTTCCTTTTCTATCATATATCTTCCAAAATCCATCATCAACACCATTTTTCATCTCTCTTTCATCAGAAATTGACCCATTTGGATAATAGTTTTTTTGAACCCCATCTTTTAAACCATTTTTAAAATTCCATTCATTTTTCAGATTTCCATTTGTATAATACGAAATAGATTTTCCATTTCTTTTATAGCTAGTATTAAAATTCTCTTTAGATTCTATTGAACCATCTTTATTATATCTTGTTACTTTTACTGAAATATTATCATAAGTCCATTCACTCTGAATTCTTTTCTTTGAATCATAAAGTTTAGTTAAGTAATTTTTGCCGTTTTCATAAAATTTTTCAATTCTTACATTATCAAGTTCATCTTTTTCAATAGCAATTCCTGTAAATTTTTTATTTTCATAGTAAGTAAATTTTTCATCATGATCAAGTTCATTAAAAGGAACATTACTCTCACAAGATATCAAAATCAAAATCAAAAAAAAGTTAAAAATTTTTATCATTCAAACAAATCTTTTTTAAATGTTGTAGTATAAATCATATCAAATGGTTCCAAAGAAGTTGTATCAATAAGTTTCCTAATAAAAGAAAACTTCATAGTATTTAAATCAGTGAATTCTACTTTAAATCTTCTAACATAGCTTCCTGTACCAACGGAATCAAAATACATAAGATACATGCTATCATAATCAGAATTAAATTCATATTGATAAAGATTATTATAATAAAAAACTAAATTATCAGACCTGAAAGATAAAAGTTCAATTGGATTTTCATAATTGATAGTATCATCAAAAAGACCTCTAGTCATTTGTACTCTCTTCCAATTGCCAGAAAATTCAATCTCTTTCTTATCAAAATTACAATTAGAAAAAAATAATATAATTAGTATTGAAAAGTATCTCATATCTTATATATTTTTATAAAAATATTTACTCAAATCTAAATGGAAATTAGTTGGATTAAAATAATTATAATTTTATTCTCTATCTGGATGACTTATTTTTCTCTTGGGGCATTCGCAAATATGACTGAAAATAAAATTTTATTATCAATTTTTAAATTATTTAAAATACTGTTGGTTGTTGCAATTATAATCATAGCAGTTATTTATTTTCTATATTAAATGATAATAAAAATTGAAAAAATTATTTCTTACAAAAGCTTTATTAATTATTCATTTTTCATCTTTATCACAAATTTTTATTGAAGGAATAATCAAGGAAAACGTTTATAATTCTCCAATTGAAGGAATTGAAATTATTTATAATAATGAAACTGCTTATTCTAACATAGAAGGAAAGTTTACAATTGAGGTTATAAGTTTACCCACTACATTATATTTAACTTCTCCTTTGTTTTTTGAAAAGTATGTTGATATAAAAGATCAAAAAAAATTAGAAATAATTTTAACAAACAAAGCTTCGCTATTAGAAGAAGTAATTGTTAAATCTGAAATAAATAGAAAAAAAATAAAAAATACAGCATCATCAATTTCTATAATTAAAAATATAGAAACAAAAAGAATTTCTGATATATCAATAGAATCAGGGTTAAATGAAATTCCAGGTGTCTATATGCATACAGGATCTTTAAATACAAATAGAATAACTATTCGAGGGATGGGATCTAGATCCCCTTATTCCACTAATAAAATTAAATCTTATTTAAATAATATACCTCTTAGTAATGGAGTAGGTGAAACCTCAATAGAAGATTTGGGAATTGATCTATTTAATCAAATTGAAATTATTAAAGGACCAAATTCCAGCACATATGGTGCAGGGCTTGGTGGAGCTATATTGCTTAATTTAGAAAAATCAAAAGAACATAATTTATCTTATTCATCCTTTTTTGGTTCTTATAAGACATTTAAGAATCAAATTAACCTTTATAAAAAAATTAATAAAGTTGAATTTCAAATAAATTTTCAAAACCTTTCTAGTGATGGATATAGAGATAATAATAAATATATTAGAAATAATGCATTTGGATATGTTGGATACAAGATAAATGATAAAATGAGATTAGGTTTTATTTATAATTTTATCAATCTTGATGCTGAAATACCATCTTCATTAGATATAGATGATTTTATTCTAAATCCATCAAAAGCTGCTGAAAATTGGGAAAATATAAATGGAAATGAAAAATATAAAAAAAAATTATCTGCTATTTCATTTGATTATAATTTTTCAAATTACAATTTAACTGCAAACGTTTTTTATAATTATTATAAATCTAATGAGAAAAGACCATTTAACTTTTTAAATGAGAATAGCAATGGGTTTGGATCAAGAATTGTTAACACAATAATTAAAGAAAATCAAAAAATTAATTTTGGATTTGAATTTTTTCGGGAAAATTATTTATGGAAGACTTTTAAAAATTATGGTAGCAACTCAGAAAAAATATTAAATGATCAAGGTGAAAAAAGAAATAATTTTTTGATATTTTCCAAATATGAAATACAAATAAGTAATACTACAAACTTAACATTTGGATTAAGCTCTAATAACATAAGATATAATTGGAAAACTATTGAATATAATGATCTAAATCCTCAAGGATTAAAAAGTATAAATTCTAAAAAGTATAAATATCAAAACATCATTTCTCCTAAAATGTCTATTAATAAAAATATTTCCTCACAAAATTTATTTTTTACAATTAGTCACGGTTATTCTCCACCAAACATTGATGAAACTTTAGATGATAAGGGATTAGTGAATCCAAATATTAAACCAGAATCTGGTTGGAATTATGAATTGGGAGCTAGAGGTAATTTAATAAATAAAAAAGTTTCATATAATCTGAATTTATATCTTATGAGAATAAAAAATTTGTTAGTAGCTCAAAGAACATCTGAAGATACTTATATAGGAGTAAATGCTGGAAAAACTTCTCATCCAGGAATTGAATTATCGATAAATTCATCTTTATGGAATTCGTTGAATTATAAAAATAATATTATAACCGAAGTTTATTTTTCTAAAAACTGGCATAAATTTATTGAGTTTATTAATGAAGGAAATATCTATTCAGACAATTATTTAACTGGCGTTCCTGTATATACCATAAATAAAAATACAACGTTTAAAGTGAATAAGATTAAAGCAACAATTAATTTTAACAAAATAGGAAAAATCCCAATAAATGACAGCAATGAGGAATACTCTAAACCTTACATGATATGGAATATTAAAATGAGCAAATTATTTAAAATAGATAAAATAAACATAAATATAATAGCTGGAGTTAAAAATATGTTTAATGAAAAATATGCTTCTATGATATTAATTAATGCAAAAGGATTCGGAGGAAAAAACCCAAGGTATTATTATCCAGGTCTTCCAAGAAATTATTTTATATCTTTAAACTTAAAAGTATAAAAAAAATTAAAGTAAAAGTATGGAAAATAAAATTTCAAGTAATTTCAAGTTAAGGATTTATAAAGGATATTTGGTTACATATATTAAAGGAATATTAATCATATTAATTACATTTATTTTATCTAACTGCTCCCAAAAATCAGCTCATAATGAAACAAAATTTGAAGTAACTTATCCAGAAAAATTTAAAGAAAATGGTTATGATGGAAGATTACTTTTAATGATCAGCAATAACAATAAAGCAGAACCAAGATTTCAAATAAATGATAGTCATAATACACAAATAATTTTTGGAATAGATGTTAAATCTTGGAAAAGTGGTGAGATTAAAACAATTAACTCTGATGTATATGGATACCCAATCAAATCAATTAAAAATCTTGAAGAAGGTGAATATTATGTACAAGCATTTTTGAATAAATATGAAACATTTAATTTATCTACGGGATATGAAGTAAAACTTCCTAAAGATCAAGGGGAAGGTCAAAGATGGAATATAAGTCCTAAAAATCTTTATAGTACTCCAAAAAAAATAAAAATTACAAAATCTGGTATGGTAAAATTGTCACTTGACAATGAAATACCTCCAATAGAACCTATAAAAGATTCTAAATATATTAAACATGTTAAAATAAAAAGTGAAATGTTATCAAAGTTTTGGGGGAGAGATATGTTTTTACAAGCTAATGTTCTTGTTCCTCATGATTTTGATAAAAACTCAAATAATAAATACCCACTAATGATTTTTCATGGACACTTCCCAAATACATTTGGAGGATTTAGAACTAAACCTCCAACTGCACAAAAAAAAGATACAATATTTAATTCTAGATTTGGAATTACAGGATATAAATATATTCAAGAAAAAGAAGCATATGATTTATATAATAATTGGATTAGTGATGATTTTCCTAGGTTTATTGCAATTGAAATTCAACATCAAAATCCATATTATGATGATTCTTATGCTGTTAATTCTGCAAATTTAGGACCTTATGGTGATGCTATAACATATGAATTAATTCCACATATTGAAAGTTTATTCAATGGTGTTGGAGAAGGATGGGGAAGGTTTCTCTATGGCGGTTCAACAGGTGGTTGGGAAGCATTAGCGGTTCAAGTTTTTTATCCAAAAGAATATAATGGATGCTTTTCAGCATGTCCAGACCCTATTGATTTTAGAGCTTTTACTGTAGTAAATATTTATGAAGATGAAAATGCATATTATCATAAAAGTTATTATAAAAAAACTTTGAGAGCTGGAATGAGAGATGGTAAGGGAATTATTAAAACTCATCTTATAGATATGAATCATAGAGAAATGGTTTTGGGCTCTAAAGGAAGATCAGGAGATCAATGGGATATATGGCAAGCTGTTTTCTCTCCTGCTGGAGCTGATGGGTATCCTAAACCTATATGGGATAAAAAATCTGGAGAAATAGATAAAAATGTTGCAGAATACTGGAAAGAAAATTATGATTTAAGTTATATTTTGAAAAGAGATTGGGATAAAATCGGAAATGATCTAAAAGGAAAATTATATATATATTGTGGTGATATGGATAATTATTATTTAAATAATGCAGTTGTTTTAACTGAAGAATTTCTTGAATCAACAAAAAATCCTTATTATGATGGAGAAGTAGATTATGGCAACCTAGCTGAACATTGTTGGAATGGCGATCATGAAAATCCAAACCATATTTCAAGACTCAGATACAATACCATGTACTTACCTAAAATTAAAGAGAGATTAAAAAAAACTGCTCCAAAAAATCATAATCTAGTTAATTGGGGAATATAATTATCATTTAAATAACAAGTGCATTTTTTTCTTTTTCCTCCACCCTGCCTTTGATTTATATTTAACAAAAAAAACTTTTAAATCACTTTGAGACTCATAATCAACAAAAAAAATCTTTTTTTCAGCTTGTGATTGATATTTTACAAAAAACCATAATCCTTTATTTCCTTTAGCCTGTGACTGATAGTCTAATTTAAAAACCTTGAGATCAGCTTGAGATTCATAATCAGTAACAAAAACATTTATATCTGCTTGGGAAGCATAATCTACAGAAAAAATTTTTTGAGAAAAAGCTTTAAAATTTATTAAAATGAAAAATAATACAATATTACTTTTCATTAATTAATGATTGCAGTTGAAAAGTCATTGTATTAGCAGATTTAGCATATCTTGCTGCTTCTACAGACTCTTTTTTTATCTCATCTAATTCAAAGTGACTATATTCTATTTTTGATGTTATATCATTCAACTTGTTCCTAATTTGAAAGTTTTGATAAGCTAAAACTAAAATCCCAATAAAAGTTAAATTTTGAAAAGTAATAAATTTGTTCATAATTATAATTTGATGTTTAATTAAAAAAAAAAAATGAA
>Ga0208764_10001260_pt1 | contig 16494 bp, 12 predicted proteins | sample ETNtaG_18_FD_185762 | JGI IMG/M metagenome (GOLD analysis project Ga0208764, IMG submission 185762) | Marine microbial and viral communities from oxygen minimum zone, Eastern Pacific Ocean - ETNP201302SV91 (SPAdes) (version 2) | ecosystem: Environmental > Aquatic > Marine > Oceanic ... | reverse complement strand
ACACGCACTTCGAAGATACCCTAATGGTGAAGAAAGATGTATTGCATGCAAACTGTGCGAAGCTGTATGTCCAGCTCAAGCTATAACTATAGAATCTACTGAAAGAGAAGATGGTAGCCGTAAAACTACAAGATATGATATTGATATGATGAAATGTATCTACTGCGGATTATGCGAAGAATCTTGTCCAGTTGATGCTATTGTACAAGGCCCTAATTTTGAATTTTCAACAGAAACACGTGAAGAACTTTATTATAATAAACAAAAACTTTTAGACAATGGTGATAGATGGGAAAATATTTTAGCAGCTAACATCAGAGCAGATAATCCTTATAGATAAAATTATGATAGCCCATTCAATATTTTTTTACACATTTTCAATTATAGCAATTGTTTCAGCCATAATGTTAACTGTTTCAAAAAATACAGTTCATTCTGTTTTCTTTTTAATCTTAGATTTTATTAGCATTTCTTGTTTATTTATTATGATTGGTGCTGAATTTTTAGGAATGATGATGTTAATTGTTTATGTTGGCGCAGTAGCAGTTTTATTTCTTTTTGTGGTTATGATGTTAAACGTTGCAGAGCAAAAAAATCAATGGTTTGTATCAACAGAAAGTTCTACACACATACCTATAGGTTTAGTTGTAAGTTTAGTTATTTTTTTTGAATTATTAGTAGTAATAGGCGGTTGGAAATTTAAACCAGATTTAATGACAACAATGTCATTATCAATTAATCAAAATATTACTAACACACACTCATTGGGAGCTTTAATTTATACGGATTATATTCATATATTTCAACTAAGTGGCATGATTTTATTGGTTGCTATGATTGGTGCAATTGTTCTTACGTTCAGACAAAGATCAGGCTTAAAAAGACAAAGTTATTTCGCTCAAATTTCTAGAGAAAAAACTGAAGGAGTTCAACTAATTGATGTTGAAAGCAATAAAGGAGTTAATCTTGATGATTGATATTGGTTTGAGTCATTATTTAACTCTTGGTGCAATTATTTTTACAATTGGCGTTGTTGGAATTTTTCTAAATAGAAAAAACATAATTGTAATACTAATGAGCATAGAACTTATTTTACTTGCCGTTAATATTAACTTAGTATCTTTTTCAATATTCTTAAATAATTTAACAGGTCAAATATTCACACTTTTTATATTAACTGTGGCAGCAGCCGAAGCAGCAATTGGATTAGCCATTATTGTTGTTTATTATAGAAATTCAGGAACAATAAGAATTGAAGAAATTAATAATTTAAAAGGTTAAATATGGAACTCAATTTATTATTTCTTCCTCTAATTTCATTTATAATTTCAGGTGTATTTGGCAAATACATTGGAGATAGAATCTCAGAAATTATTTCAAGTTTGCTTGTTTCTATATCTGCAGTGTTGGCTTTACTTATATTTTATGACGTCATAATTCAAGGTTATGAAAATAATATAGTTATAGCTTCTTGGATCAATTCAGGATCTTTAAATGTTAATTGGTCAATTAAAGTTGATGCGGTGTCTGCTGTAATGCTTGTGGTTGTTACTTTAATATCTTCATTAGTTCATATTTATTCAATAGGATACATGTCTCATGATCAACATAAACCAAGATTTATGGCGTATTTATCTTTGTTTACTTTTGCAATGTTAACTTTAGTAACTTCTGATAATTTTTTACAATTATTTTTTGGATGGGAAGGAGTTGGACTTTGTTCGTATTTTTTAATTGGTTTTTGGTATAAAAAGGATACAGCAAATACTGCAGCTATAAAAGCCTTTGTAGTTAATCGAGTAGGAGATTTTGGTTTTGCTTTAGGAATATTTTTAATTTTTTATTTATTTGGAACAGTAAATTACGATGAAGTTTTTCAACAAGTTCCACAAATTCTTAATAATGAACTAATTTTTTTTGGAATTAGTTTAAATTCGATAGATCTAATTTGTATACTTTTATTTATTGGAGCTATGGGTAAATCTGCACAAATTTTATTACATACTTGGCTTCCTGATGCCATGGAGGGACCAACTCCTGTTTCAGCTTTAATTCATGCAGCAACAATGGTTACTGCTGGTGTTTTTTTAGTTGTTAGATGCTCTCCAATTTTTGAATATTCTCAATTAACATTAAATATAATTACTTTTGTCGGAATGAGTACAGCTTTTTTTGCAGCAACTGTTGCTTTAGTTCAAAACGATATAAAAAAAATTATAGCATATTCTACATGCAGCCAACTCGGTTATATGTTCTTTGCAGCTGGCGTTGGCGCCTATAACGTTGCTATGTTTCATTTATTTACACATGCTTTTTTTAAAGCTTTATTATTTTTAGGCTCTGGATCGGTTATTCATTCTTTTAAAAATGAACAGAATATTAATGAAATGGGAGGTATATGGAGAAAATTACCATATACCTGGATTTTAATGATTATTGGAACTTTGGCATTAACAGGATTTCCTTTTTTCTCAGGCTTTTATTCTAAAGATGCAATAATTGAATATGCATATTTAAGAGGAAATACAGCTGGCTATTACGCAGTTATTGTAGGTATTTTTACAGCTTTATTGACTTCAATCTATTCTTGGAGGTTAATTTTTAAAACTTTTCATGGGACTTATAATAATCAAAAATTGAAAATTGATACCATGCATGAGTCTCCACTGGTTATGCTAGTTCCTTTAGTGATATTGGCAATTGGTGCAATTTTTGCTGGTTATTTTTTTAAAGAATTATTTATTGGTCATTCTAGTAGTAATTATTTTTGGACAGATTCGATTAAATTTTTAATACCATTAAGCTCAGACCATCCCCCATTATGGATAATTTACATCACTCCAATAATAGTAGTTTTATCTATACCATTTTCTTATTATTTATTTGTTAAAAATAAAAGTATTACCAATTGGTTAATCAATGAAAACAAACCGTTATACAATTTTTTAGTCAACAAATGGTATTTTGATGAATTATACGATTATTTATTTGTTAAACCATCAAAGAAAGTTGGAATTTTCTTTTGGAAAAATGTTGATATAAAAATTATTGATAAATTTGGACCCGATGGAATATCCAATTTAATTAAAATTTTTTCAAATAAAGCAGTTAAGTTTCAAAGCGGATTTATTTATCAGTATGCATTTATTATGCTAATAGGTTTTTCTGCAATTCTTACATATTTAATTTTAATATAATGAATTTTCCAATTTTATCATCTCTAATTTTGTTACCTTTAGTTGGTTCTTTGTTTATATTATTTGTTAAAAGCGATATATCTAAAAGTTACCAAAGCAGTAAGTACGTTGCTTTATTTACATCTTTTGTAAATTTTTTAATTTCTGTTTATCTTTGGTATTTATTTGATAATTCTATTTCACAATTTCAGTTTATTGAAGATAAAGAATGGTTAAGAGGATTTGTAAATTATAAAGTTGGAATAGATGGAATTTCTATACTATTTATTTTGTTAACTACGTTAATTACTCCTTTATGTATAATTTCTATAAATAATTCTATTTCATCACGATTAAAAGAATTTTTAATTGCTATTTTAGTGATGGAAAGTTTAATGATTGGTGTTTTTTGTTCATTAGATTTGGTGATATTTTATTTATTTTTTGAGGGTGGGTTAATACCAATGTTTTTAATTATTGGCATTTGGGGAGGTTCAAGAAGAATTTATTCTGCATTTAAGTTTTTCTTATTTACTTTACTAGGATCTGTTTTAATGTTGGTAGGAATAATAACTATATACTGGACATCAGGAACAACTGATATCATTCAGCTTTATGAATTAGGAATTGATTGGAAGTATCAAAATTTATTATGGTTAGCTTTTTTTAGTTCTTTTGCCGTTAAAACTCCAATGTGGCCTGTTCATACTTGGTTGCCAGATGCTCATGTTGAAGCTCCAACTGCTGGCTCTGTTTTTTTAGCAGCAATATTACTTAAGTTAGCAGGGTACGGCTTTATCAGGTTTTCTTTAGGACTGTTCCCTGTAGCTTCTGATTTTTTTACACCATTAATTTATTCTTTAAGTTTAATTGCCATTGTATTTATATCTCTTGTTGCATTAATGCAGGATGATATGAAAAAATTAATTGCATATTCATCTGTTGCGCATATGGGTTTTGTTACTTTGGGTATTTTCACTTTAACGCAGCAAGGCATTGAAGGAAGTATAATACAAATGATTAGTCATGGACTTGTTTCGGCAGCTTTATTTTTATGTGTTGGCGTTCTTTATGACAGAACTCATTCACGACTTATTAGTAATTATGGTGGCATTGTTTCTATTATGCCTAAATATGCAGTAGTTTTTATGATTTTTACACTTGCAGCAGTAGGCTTACCAGGAACAAGTGGTTTTATTGGAGAATTTTTAATTTTACTTGGCGTTTTTCAAAAGAGTTTTATAGTCGCGGCAATTGCAAGCTTAGGTGTTATTTTTGCAGCAGCATATATGCTTTGGTTGTACAAAAGAGTTGTTTTTGGAGACTTAATAAACAAAGAGCTATTTAAAATTCCTGATTTAAATAAATCAGAAATATTTGTTTTATGGAGTTTAGCTATACCAACATTATTTTTTGGTTTTTACCCAGATCCACTAATAAATACAATTGAAGTTTCCATACATGATTTAATTGAGATGTATGATTTGAATTTAATTTCTCATGCAGAATTTAATGGAGATAATCTAATTAAATGATTAGTAATTTAAATTTTATATATCCCGAAATATTTATTTCATTATCAATAATGTTTTTACTTTTATTTGGTGTATTTAAAAAAAATAGCTCTAGTTTAACTTATAACCTTTCAATTATTTTTTTAATTTTTACTTTAGTTTTAATTTTTAATTATCCACTTCAATCTAATATTGATTTATTTAATTATAGTTACAAAATTGATTACTTTTCATCATTTATGAAGATTTTAACATTGTGCTCTGGAATTTTTGTATTGATTGCATCTTCAAGGTACTTAAAAATATTTAAAATATTTCAAATTGAATATTCAATTTTAATTCTTTGTTCAATTTTAGGAATGATGGTAATGATTAGTTCTAATGATTTAATTGTATTTTATATTGGTCTTGAGCTACAATCACTTTCATTGTATGTCCTAGCTTCTTTTAATAGAGATCAAATCAAATCGTCTGAAGCAGGTTTAAAATATTTTGTGTTAAGCGCTTTATCATCAGGTTTATTGTTATACGGTTGTTCTCTAATATATGGATTTTCAGGTTCAACAAACTTTATAACAATTTCTGAAAATATCGATTCTACTCAGCTGAGTTTTTCTTTTGGAATAGTATTTATTTTAGTAGGTTTGGCATTTAAAATATCTGCTGTGCCTTTTCATATGTGGGCACCTGATGTTTATGAAGGATCCCCAACGTCAGTTACGCTTTTTTTTGCCGTAGTTCCTAAAATTGCAGCCTTAGCTGTATTTATAAGATTTTTATATGTACCTTTTATTAATATGATTGATCAATGGCAAATAATTATAATATTTTTATCAATTGCTTCAATGATTTTTGGTTCTTTAGCTGCCATTGGGCAAAAGAATTTAAAAAGACTAATCGCTTACAGTTCAATTGGTCATATGGGTTTTGCTTTAGCAGGATTATCTCCAGGAACCAATGAAGGCATACAGAGTTCCATCATTTACATTTCAATTTATTTGATAATGAACTTAGGTCTTTTTTGCTGCTTATTTATGATGAAAAGAAATGATAAATATTATGAAAATATTGATGATTTGTCAGGATTATCGAAAAATCACCCTCTAATTTCTTTGTCTTTATTGATTATACTTTTTTCGCTAGCAGGAATACCACCCACAGCAGGATTTTTTGCTAAATTTTATGTATTTAGTGCTGTAATTAAAGAATCTATGTATTTTTTAGCAATAACAGGTTTGCTTTCAACTGTAATATCAGCTTTTTATTATTTAAGAATAATTAAAATTATTTATTTTGATCCAGAAAAAGAAAAGTATGACACTGATTATAGCATAGGACTAAAAATCTCCTTGTCGTTATCAACATTGCTAATTCTTTTATATTTTATTTATCCAAGTGGCTTAGTAGAAATAGTATCTAGAATTAATATTATTTGATGAAACTTAAAAAATTTAAGTTTAAAACAGTTAATAGTACCAACGATATTGCAATAAGATTAATTCGAAATACAAATAATAAATTTGGTATAATAATTGCGGATAAACAAAAAAAAGGTCGAGGTCAGCATGGAAAAAAATGGATTTCGCATAAAGGCAACTTGTTTGTAAGTATTTTTTTTAGTCTAGAAAAAATTAATATGTCATTAAAACATTTAACAAATATAAATTGTTTTTTAATTAAAAAAATATTATCACGACACTATAAAAAGAAAATTTCTATAAAACCTCCAAATGATTTGCTGATAAATAAAAAAAAAATTTGTGGAATTCTTCAAGAAACATTAAAAAAATCCAATATAACATATTTTATAGTTGGAGTTGGTATAAACTTAGTTAAAAATCCATACATAAAAAAGTATCCAACAACAAATCTTTTAAAATTAACAAAAATTAAAACCAACAAAACAAAAATTTTTTTAGAAATTAAAAACTTATATGAAGAATTTATTAATCAATTTACAAAATTTAATATAAAAACAATAAAAAATTTATAAGATGCTATTAGTTGGAGATATTGGAAACACTGAAACAAAGATTTGTTTAGTTGGTTCAAATAAAAAAATTATTAAAAAAATTAATTTTTCTTCTCAAAACATAAGTAATTCACAATTAAAAAAAAAAATTAAACAATTTAAAATTAAAAAATTAAGCTTAGAAAAGTGTTTGTTTTGTAGTGTTGTACCAAAAACTTTTAAAATAATTAAAAAACATATTACAAAACATTATAAAACTAAATGTTTTGAATTAAAGGATCTAAAAATTAATAAATTAATTAAAATTAAAGTTAATAAAAAACAAATTGGATCTGATCGTTTAGCTAATGCAATCGGATCAATGAACAATAAAGATAATTTTATTATTTTAGATTTTGGCACAGCTACAACTTTTGACGTATTAGTTAAGAATGTTTATCTTGGAGGCATAATTTCACCTGGTATTAGGCTTTCTTTAAATACCCTTATTAGCAATGCTTCATTAATACCTAATTTGAAACTAAAAAAAATTAACAAAGTAATAGGTTTAAATACAGTTAATGCTGTTAGATCTGGTTTTTTTTGGGGTTATAGAGGTTTGATTGACAATATTGTAAATTTAATTAAGAAAGAAACAAGAAAATCATTTAAAATAATAATTACTGGAGGATTTTCTCATTTATTCAGTAAATTCAATAACACGAAAGTAACTATCAATAGAGATATTACAATTAAAGGCCTTATCAAGGCATCTAGTTTAATTAAATAAAGATGAAAGAAGAATTATTATTTTGTCCATTAGGAGGTTCTGGTGAAATAGGCATGAACATGAATTTGTTTGCCTATGGAAAACCCGACAATCAAAAATGGATTATGGTAGATATCGGTGTAACTTTTGCTGATGACAGTTTTCCAGGTATTGATCTGATTTATCCTGACCCAGGCTTTATAACTGATAAAAAAGATGATTTGTTAGCAATAGTTTTAACACATGCTCATGAAGATCATATTGGTGCAATTGCACACTTATGGCCAAAACTAAAATGTAAAATTTTTGCAACACCATTTACTGCAGTTTTAATAAGAGAAAAATTTAAAGAAAAAAAAATTGATATAACAAGCTATTTACAAATTGTTGATTTAAATGGATCAATAAAACTTGGACCTTTTAAAATTGAGTACATAACATTAACTCACTCTATATTGGAACCAAATGGCTTGAGAATAGAAACACCAGCTGGCATTATATTGCATACTGGAGATTGGAAGGTTGACCCAAACCCACTCATTGGAGACAAGATAAATTCAGAAAGATTAAAAGAAATTGGAAAAGAAGGTGTTCTTGCGATGATTTGTGATTCAACAAATGTTTTTAGTATTGGAAGATCGGGTTCAGAGCTCGATGTAAGAAAAAGTTTATTAAATATTATGAGTAGGTTTAAAAAAAGAATTATAGTTACATCATTTGCGTCTAATGTAGCAAGAATGGAAACGATTTTTTATTGTGCTGAAAAAATAGGAAGACAAATTTCTTTAGTCGGCAGGTCTATGAATCGTATATATAAAGCAGCTAAACAATGTGGTTATTTGAAAGATGTAATTGAACCTGTTGATCTACGCGAAGTAAAAAATATTCCAAGAGAAAAAATAGTTTACTTATGCACAGGAAGTCAAGGAGAGCCAATGGGAGCCATGATGAGAATTTCAAATTTTACACATCCAGATGTTCATATTGAAAAAGGAGATGCAGTTTTGTTTTCATCTAAAATTATTCCAGGAAATGAAAAAAAATTATACAAACTTCATAATCAACTTGTAAAAAATGGAGTTGAAGTAATTTCTGAAGAAAGTGAATTTGTACATGTTTCTGGTCATCCTAATAGAGAAGATCTTAAAGACATGTATAATTGGGTTAAACCTAAATGTGTCATTCCTGTACACGGCGAACATAGGCATATGATAGAGCACATAAGTTTTGCCAAAGAAATGCAAGTTCCATACCCTGTACAAGTAGAGAATGGTGATATAGTAAAATTATACCCAGGAGATAAACCTGAGGTTTATGACAAGGCACCTAGTGGCAGACTTTATCTTGACGGAAATATTAGTGTAGATGAAGATTCAAAATCTATTAAGGATAGAAAAAATTTAAGTACAAATGGATATATGGAAGTAACTATTTTAGTTACACCAAAAGGAAACATTCATCAAAAACCTATACTTACATTTAAAGGTTTGCCAATTATCGAAGAAGAAGAATTTATATATGGGTTAGAAGAAGAAATAGAAAATAAAACAAGAACATTCTCTTTAAATAGTAAAAAACAAGAAAAAAATTTGATTGATGCAGTTAAAATTGTTTGTAGAAAATACTCTAAAGAAAAAACAGGGAAAAAACCTTTTACTAACATTAACTTGGTGAGAATTTAATTGAATATTTTAATTTAAAAAACATAATAACTTAAAATGTATATATCAAAATCATTCATACCTATTTTAAAAAATAACCCCTCAGAGGCAAAAATTAAATCTCATCAATTAATGCTAAGAGTTGGAATGATTAAACAATCATCAGCTGGAATTTACTCATGGTTACCTCTTGGTTTTAAAGTAATGAAAAAAATTGAAAAAATAGTTAGAGAAGAACAAAACAAAATTGGTGCTCATGAATTATTAATGCCAACTATACAATCAAGTGAAATATGGAAAGAAAGCGGTCGTTATGAAGACTATGGAGATGAAATGTTACGCATCAAAGATCGTCAAAATAGGGAAATGTTATACGGACCTACAAATGAAGAATTAATAACAGAAATATTTAGAGCAAGCATCAAATCATATAAATCACTACCTCAACTACTTTATCATATACAATGGAAGTTTAGAGATGAGCTTAGACCTAGATTTGGAATTATGAGATGTAGAGAATTTTTTATGAAAGATGCATATTCATTTGATATTAACGATGAAGATGCTTTTTTTTCTTACAATAAATTTTTTCTTTCTTACCTAAGAACATTTAAGCGATTAGCTTTAACTGCAATACCAATGGCTGCTGATACTGGCCCTATTGGAGGAAATCTTTCACATGAATTTATTATATTGGCAGAAACTGGTGAAAGTAAAATTTTTACTGATAAAAGAATTTTTGATGTTAATAGCGAGGGATTTGATATTCAAAAAAAATCCTTAGAAGATTTAAGAAAAAAATATGAAAAATTTTATGCAGTAACAGATGAAAAGTTTAATAAAAAAGAATTTGAAAAACAGGTTTCTGAAAAAAATAGATTGATAACCAAAGGCATTGAAGTTGGACATATTTTTTATTTTGGTGACAAATATTCAAAACCTTTAAATGCAGCGGTAGATCTTCCTGGTGGCAAAAAAGATTTTGTTAAAATGGGCTCTTATGGAATAGGTGTATCAAGATTAGTAGGCGCAATTATTGAAGCTAAATATAATGATAAAGAAGAAATAATGAAATGGCCTTTGTCTGTTGCTCCATATGAAGTAGCTATAATTCCTTTGATAAGTAAAAATGACAATTCTAATTTAGAAAAGGCAAATAATATTTACAACCATTTAAATAATAATAACATTGATTCAATTATAGATGATACTGATGAAAACTTTTCATCCAAAATGAAAAAATTTAATTTAATAGGAGTTCCATATCAGATACTTCTAGGAAAAAAATCAGATGGAGATTTAATAGAGTTTAAAGAAGTAGGCAAAGATTCACAGAATTTATCTATAGAACAAATAACAAAATTTTTAACCGAACAAAAAGAAAAAATTTGATTTCTACATTAGAAAAAGAAATTACATTTAGATATCTCAAAACCAGAAAAAAAGATGGTTTTTTAAATATTATTTCAATTTTTTCTTTTATAGGAATAAGTCTTGGCGTTGCTGTATTAATTATAGTCATGTCGGTAATGAATGGTTTTAGAACAGAGTTAATAAATAAAATAGTTGGTTTTAACTCTCATGTAACCGTAAAACCTTATGATGATTTAATTAATATTGAAAAATTAAATCATAAAGATTTAAATATTATATCAAACGAGTTAATTTTTACTAACTCTGGTGAAGCTGTTGTTATTCATAAAGACTATACAAAAGGCTTACTTTTAAGAGGATATTCCAAAAATGATTTTCCTAAACTTACAATAGTTAAAGAAAACAGTTTTATTGGAAATTCAAATAATTTGGAAAATAATAATATATCCATAGGAAAAGAATTAAGTTTTGATTTAAATTTAAAAATTGGTGACAAGATTATGATTATGTCATCATCTGGAGTTCAAACAATAATTGGTGATTTACCTAAACAACAATCTTTTATCATTAGCTCAATATTTGATAGCGGTATAGCCGATTTTGATCGAAATATTTCATTCATTAATATTAACACACTTGAAAATTTTTTTGATTTGAAGAGTGAAGACAGAAATTTAGAAATTTATTTAAAAAATCCAACAAATATTGAGAAACAGAAAATAAAAATACAAAAAATCTTTGATAATGAGTTTGTTTATACTTGGTCTGATATGAATAGTTCATTGTTTTCAGCATTAAAAGTAGAACGAAACGTAATGTTTATAATTTTATCTTTAATAATTATTGTAGCCGCTTTTAATATTATTTCTGGTTTGACAATTTTAGTAAAAAATAAAACACGTGAAATAGCAATTTTAAAATCGATAGGAGTATTAAATAAATCTATTACTAAAATATTTTTTTTAGTAGGTGTAATAATCGGCACAACGGCAACTTTATTTGGTATCTTTTTAGGTGTAATGTTTTCTTTATATATTGAAAATTTAAGAGCTTTTTTAAGTAATATATTCAATATTAGTTTATTCCCAGAAGAGATCTATTTTTTGAGCACAATGCCTTCTGAAATTAATCCAAGTTCAATTTTTTTAATTTCCATATGCTCAATTATTATTACAATTTTTGTTTCAATATTTCCTGCAATTAAAGCTTCAAAACTAGACCCAGTAAAGGCTCTTAAATATGAATAATTTAATTACACTTAATAAAATTTCAAAAAATTTTTTAACAAGTAAAAAAATTTCAGTTTTAAAAAAAATAAACTATAATTTTAAAAAGGGAAAAATTTATTCTTTAGTAGGACCTTCAGGGTCTGGTAAATCTACATTATTAAACATTTTATCTTTAATTGATAAACCAACTTTTGGTTCAGTAAAAATAGATGATAAAATGATTAATTATAAAGATTTATCTGTTAATGATAAAATTAGATCTAAAAAAATTGGTATTATTTATCAACAAAATAATTTACTTCCAGATTTTACAGCTTTAGAAAATGTTTATCTTGCAAGACTATCTATAGATGACAATAAAAAAAAAGCCGTGAATGATGCTAAAAATATTATTCAAAAGATGGGATTAATTAAAAGAACTAACCATTATCCATCTGAACTTTCCGTTGGCGAAATGCAAAGAATTGCTATTGCAAGAGCATTAATTAACTCACCACAAATTATTTTAGCAGATGAACCAACAGGTAGTCTTGATAGAACTACAGCAAAAGAAGTTTTTAATATTTTATATAAATTAAAAAATTCTAATAGATTAATCATATATGCAACTCATAATAGATTTTTTGCTAATATGGCAGATTGTAAATTAGAAATGATTGATGGTAGTATTAAAACTATCAATGCTAGAATCAAATAATAAAAAATTTAATCACCTCAAAATTCATACACAATATTCTATATGCGAAGGTGCACTTAAAATTGATGATTTAAAAGATTTTTGTAAAGAAAGAAAAATTAAAAGTATAGGATTATCTGATACATCTAATTTATGTGGTGCATTAGAATTTGCTGAGAATGTTTCTAAAATAGGCACACAACCAATTATAGGTACACAAATAAATTTCAAATTTGAAGACAATATAGGGCTTATACCTTTAATTGCCTTAAATGAGGATGGCTACAAAAGAATAGTGAAATTGTCTTCTAAGTCATATCTAGAAAACGATGCTCTTACAGAACCTCATTGTGATATATCCGAATTATATAAGAATTCCGAAGGTGTATTAATTTTATCAGGATCTGTTCAGGGTTTTTTTGGAAAGTTGTTTGATAAAGGAAGATTTTCAGAAATACATAAAATTTATCAAAAAATTTTATCAAATTTTAACAATAGATTTTATTTAGAAATTCAAAGACATGGCGATCAAAATGAAAAAATTTTTGAAAAATATAACTTGCAAAAATCAAATGAACTTAAAATACCAATTATAGCTACTAATGAAATTTTTTATCTAGATCAAGGTATGCATGAAGCTCACGATGCATTAACCTGTATTGGTAAAAAGACTTATATTAATGAAAAAAATAGAATTAAATATAGTAATCAACATTATTTTAAAACCGATGAAGAAATGTCAAAGTTGTTTTCTGATCTCCCAGAAGCTTTAGAAAATAATTACAATCTACCTTTTAGGTGTAGCTTCAGGCCTGTGTTTTCTAAACCTGTTTTACCAAATATAAGTTCAGAAAAAGGAGGTGATGCAGATGAAATATTAAGAAAAGAATCTGAAGAAGGTTTAAAAAGTAAATTTTTAAAAGAATTTAAAATTAACAAAGAAAACATAAGTACAAATGAAAAATTCACAAAATATAAAGGTAGACTTGATCATGAATTAAAAATTATAATTGAAATGAAATATTCAAGTTATTTCTTAATTGTTTCAGATTATATTAAATGGGCTAAAAATAATGATATTCCTGTAGGTCCTGGTAGAGGATCTGGTGCCGGATCATTAGTTGCTTGGTGTTTATCAATAACTGATGTCGATCCAATTAAATTTAATTTAATATTTGAACGTTTTTTAAATCCTGACAGAATATCAATGCCTGACTTTGACATAGATTTTTGTGAAGAAAAAAGAGATCTCGTATTTGAATACTTAACCAAAAAATATAAAGATAGTGTTGCACATATAATTACTTTTGGAAAATTAAAAGCAAGAATGGTTATAAGAGATGTGGGCAGAGTTCTTGGACTGCCATATGGATTTGTTGATAGTATTTCTAAAATGATTCCCTTTGATCCTTCTAGACCACAAAGTTTAAGTGAATGCATTAATACAGAACCTAGGCTACAAAAATTAATTAATGAAGATTCTAGAGTTAGAAAGTTGACTGACCTTTCATTAAAATTAGAAGGCTTAAACAGAAATGTCGCAACACATGCTGCTGGTGTAGTTATAGCTGATAAAAAATTAACTGATACAGTTCCACTATACAAAGATGCATCGACTGACTTATTATTACCATCAACTCAATTTGATATGTACTCAGCAGAAAATGCAGGCCTGATTAAATTTGATTTCTTAGGTTTAAAAACATTAACAGTAATTAACAAAACACAAAAATTAATTAATAAAAAAAATAAAAATTTTTTAATAGAAGAAATTAACTTTGATGATCAAAAAGTTTTTGACCTTCTATCCAGCGGGAATACAGTTGGTTTGTTTCAATTGGAAAGTAGTGGAATGAGGGAAGCATTAATGCAAATGAAGCCAAACCATTTAGAAGATATTATTGCTTTAGTAGCCCTATATAGACCTGGTCCAATGAGCAATATACCCACATATAACGACTGCAAACATGGAAAAATAAAACCAGATTATTTGCATCCTTATTTAGAAGAAATTCTCAAACCAACATACGGTGTAATTATTTACCAAGAACAAGTAATGCAAATAGCGCAAAAATTATCAGGTTTCACCGCAGGTGAAGCTGACATCTTAAGAAGAGCAATGGGTAAAAAAAAAAGAGCTGAACTTGAGAAACAAAAAAAAAGATTTATTGATGGTGCTGTAAATAATGGAATATCCAGTGAAGTAGCTGCAAGTATTTTTTTAAAAATTGAACCTTTTGCAGAATATGGATTTAACAAAAGTCATGCGGCAGCTTATGCAATAATTGCTTATCAAACAGCTTATTTAAAAACATATTTTCCGCATGAATTTTTTTCAGCTTCAATGACTATGGATATATCAAATCAAAATAAACTTAGTGAATTTTATGAAGAAATTAAAAGATTAAATATAAATATTGTGAGACCAGATATTAATAATTGTTTTGCAGATTTTAGATCTGACAATAATAATTTTTATTATGCTTTAGGAGGAATTAAAAGCGTTGGTTATTTAGCTGTATCAAATATAATTAAAGAAAGAACTCAAAATGGTAAATTTAAATCAATTAATGATTTTATTAGTAGAGTAAACCCCAAAGATATAAATAAACTTCAATTAGAAGGATTAGTTAAAGCGGGAGCTTTTGATAATCTTAACGCTAACAGACAAGCTTTATTCAATTCTATTCCTAATTTTATTTTAAAATCAAAAAATATTTTTGACAATAAAATTGCAAATCAAATAGATTTATTTAGTTCTGATGAAATTAAAGATGACGATATTGTAAACATTACTGATGACTGGAAATTTGAAGAAAGACTATCAAAAGAATTTGAAGCAGTTGGCTTTTTCATCTCTGACCATCCATTGAATCAATTTAAAGAAATCTTTGATGATTATAAAATAATTGATTTTAACCAATTTAATACTAATGAAGAATATAAAGACAACAATATTGCAGCAACACTTTTAAAAATACAAGAAAGAAAAACAGCAAAAGGAAATTCTTATGCAATTATAAAATTAACAGACTTAACAAGTGTATTTGAGTTATTTATTTTTTCTGATGTTTTAGAATTAAATAGAAATATGTTAATTGAAGGCAATTCATTGATAATAAAATTAAGCAAAAATATTACAGATGATAACAATAGATTTAAGAGACTAAATGTTAAAAAAATTACGTCTCTTAGAGATCTATTTAATAAACCTATTTCTGAAATTGAGCTCAAAGTTCAGAATTATAATAAAATTAATGAAATATCGAATTTTATTAAAAAAACAGGAACAACTGAAGTTAAAATTAGTATTAAAAATGATGATAAAAAACTTATATTTAAATTAAAGAATAAAAGAGCTGTAGATAGAAAATCTGTAAATTTATTGAAAAAACAAGATATTTTGACAACAATTCATTAAAAAAAACTTGTTTATTTCACAAATAATTTGTAAATAACCATCTAAATTAATACGCACACAGTTTGTGGTTTTATACCTCCGGTCCTTAAGTGGAAATAACTGTGGTGGCTTAACCGGGAATAAATATGAAAATACCAAACGTAACAATACAACAACTATTAGAAGCTGGAGTACATTTAGGACATAAAACACTTAGATGGAATCCTAAAATGAAGAAATACATTTTTGGAAAGAGAGACTCAATACATATTATTGATTTAACTCAAACCCTAGAATTAACAAATGAAGCTTTAGAAAAAGTATACAATACAATTGTTAATAATGAAAAAATTTTATTTGTTTCAACAAAAAAACAAGCATCAGAGGCAATAGCAGAAGTTGCTAAAGAAACTGATCAATATTTTGTTAATTATAGATGGCTAGGAGGAATGCTTACTAATTGGGGTACAATTTCAGGCTCTATAAAGAAACTAAAAAAAATTGAATCAGACTTGGTTTCTGAAAATAGAGGTTTTACAAAAAAAGAACTTCTTAAAATGAGTGTTAAAAGAGATAAATTACAAAGATCACTAGGTGGAATTTCAGAAATGAAAAAAGTTCCAGATTTAGTTTTTATAATTGATACTAATTATGAATCTTTAGCAATTAAAGAATCCATAAAACTTGGTATACCTATAATTGCAATATTAGACACAAATTCTGATCCTGCGGGTATAGATTTTC
>Ga0208764_10001259_pt1 | contig 16496 bp, 14 predicted proteins | sample ETNtaG_18_FD_185762 | JGI IMG/M metagenome (GOLD analysis project Ga0208764, IMG submission 185762) | Marine microbial and viral communities from oxygen minimum zone, Eastern Pacific Ocean - ETNP201302SV91 (SPAdes) (version 2) | ecosystem: Environmental > Aquatic > Marine > Oceanic ... | reverse complement strand
TAGTTTGACTTTGACTTCATATCCTGTGAGAAGACGTAGATGACGAGTTGGACTCCCATCTCCTAGGAGCATTAACTGCCATGGACCTGGTAGTTTTTGTGGCCCTCGACCGGAGAGCACTGCTTGCGTGGGTGCTTCCCAGATTGTCTTGAGAGTTGTTAATTGTGATTTATTCAGGTCTCACCTCCTCCTGCAAGGACTTGACATCAGATTCATAGCCTTTCTTGGCATTTATGCCAACTTGTGATTTGTTCACATCAGTGTGTAATTTCAGCCAAATTAATAGAGCTGTTAAATCAGCTTTACTAACTCCTGGAACTTCAGCAGCTTGGCCAAGGTTTCTTGGGCGATTTGCAGTTAGTTTTTCTCTAGCTTCTTGAGAGATGGTCTTGATCCTTGCATAGTCCAGGTTTTCTGGAAGAAGTTTTTTGGTTTGTTTTCTAAATTGTTCGATCTGTGCAGTTTGTCGCTTCAAATAACCACTGTATTTGATATCTATTTCAGCTCCTTCTAAAACGGGTAAAGGTAAGTCTTTATTTGATAAACCATGTTTGATTAAATCACATATATGTATGCCAGGACGACGAAGAAGGTTCGCTAATGAGATTGAATCTTTGATTGACATACCGGTTTCTTTTGTAATAGCAATTGCTTTAGGGTCACTTGCTTTCAGTCTTTCCTTTTCTAAACGTTTTTTTTCTGTCTCAAGAGCATTTAGCTTGGTTTGATAGATCCGCCAACGTCGTTCATCGATAAGTCCAAGTTGATATGCCAGCGGTGTGAGACGTCTATCTGCATTATCTCCTCTGAGAACTAGGCGATATTCACTTCTACTTGTGAGGACTCGATATGGCTCTCGAAGATCTTTGCTAACAAGATCATCAATCATTGTGCCAATGTAGCTGTCCTCTCTTGCAAAGTGTATTGGTTGTTGTTGGTTAATTAAACGAGCTGCATTTAAACCTGCGACCAAACCTTGAGCAGCAGCTTCTTCATAGCCTGTAGTTCCGTTTAGTTGCCCGGCACTAAATAATCCAATGATTTTTTTTGTTTCTAAAGATGGCAAAAGTTGTGTAGCAAGAAGGTAGTCGTATTCGACCGCATAAGCGGGACGCAACATGACACATTCTTCTAGACCAGGCAGGGTTCTTAAGAGTTCTAGTTGCAATCTTTCAGGTAGCCCTGTTGAAAAGCCTTGTACGTAGATTTCTGGTGTATCACGACCTTCTGGTTCTAAAAATATTTGATGTGATTCTTTCTCTGCGAAACGTACAATTTTGTCCTCAATAGATGGACAATAACGAGGCCCTTTACTATCAATGAAACCACCGTAAATAGGGGTTAGGTGAAGATTGTCTTTGATTAATTGATGAGTTGCTTTTGTAGTTCGAGTCATGTGGCAGCTCATTTGCTCTCCACTTACCCAGGAATCGGGATCAAAAGAGAAGAAATGATCGGAAGCATCACTGGGTTGCTCGTCTAAACAATGCAGTCGAATGCTTCTTTTGTCGACTCTGGCCGGGGTGCCAGTTTTGAGCCTATTAATTTGGAACCCTAAACTTTCTAGTTCTTGAGTTAGGCCTTCCGATGCTTGTTCTCCAGCACGGCCTGCTGACATAGATTGATTGCCTACCCAAATTTTGCCACCTAGGAAGGTTCCTGTAGTCAGAATGACAGCTTGAGCTTTATAGATGCTTCCAAAATAGGTTTTTATTCCTTGTATCTTTCCAGTTTTTTTATCACTATTGCCATTTAATACTTCTATCTCAAGTCCAGTAACCATTGCTTCTCTTAAAGCTAAATTTGGGGTTTCCTGCAAAATCTTTAGCATTTGCCTGGCATATAGACGTTTGTCTGTTTGAGCTCTAAGAGCCCAAACAGCTGGTCCGCGACTTGCATTAAGTATTCGTTTTTGCAGTGCTGTCGAATCTGCCAATTGCCCAATGACTCCTCCCATGGCATCTACTTCGTGCACCAGTTGACTTTTGGCTGGACCTCCTACAGCAGGGTTACATGGTTGCCACGCGATACGGTCGAGATTGAGAGTAAATAATGCAGTTGACAGTCCTAATCGAGCGGTTGCAATAGCTGCTTCGCAGCCAGCATGCCCCCCGCCTACAACGATTACGTCAAAGCTTTCAGTGTGACTGCTTAATGTGAGCATATAGAAAGTGTGCTTTCACTGTGTAAAGCGTGTTTAAGCTATGCGGCCAAGTTGCGAAACCGAGTGAACTGAGGTTCGAACAAGAGCTTTACTGTGCCGACAGGGCCATTGCGATGCTTGGTCACAATTAACTCTGTGATTCCTCTATCAGGAGTTTCAGGGTTGTAATACTCATCTCGATAGATCATTAGAACAAGGTCGGCATCCTGTTCGATGGACCCTGATTCACGTAGATCACTAAGCATAGGTCTCTTGTTAGTTCGTGATTCCACTCCTCTACTGAGTTGAGATAGTGCTATCACTGGCACTTTCATTTCTCTTGCCATTCCTTTGAGTCCTCTAGTTATTCTTGATAATTCCTGAACACGGTTGTCTGGTGTAGTGCCTTCCATAAGTTGTAGGTAGTCGATAACGACCAGACCTAGTTCTTTGCCTTGCTCTGCCATGAGTCGCCTGCAAAGTGAGCGCATTTCCAGAACACTTAAATTGGGTTTGTCATCTATGTAGATCGGCAGTTGGCCAAGAGTATTAATTCCTTGTCCAAGTAGTGGCCACTCTTCTTGTTGCAACCTCCCTGTTCTTAGCCTTCCACTCTCTATTCCTACTTCCATTGAAAGTAGGCGATAAGTGAGTTGCTCTTTGCTCATTTCAAGACTGAAAACGCATACTGGCAGCCCATGCAGTTGCGCAACATTTTTTGCAAGGTTTAGAACTATTGACGTTTTTCCCATTGCAGGTCTGCCTGCAACGATTATTAAGTCACTTCTCTGTAGTCCTTGGGTCATTGCATCAAGGTCATAGAAGTTAACGGGAATTCCAGCAACCGATGTTCCCAAGGAACGACTTTCTATTTCGTTGAATGTGCTTGTTAAAATTTCTGCTGTGGGAGTAAGGCCTTTGGATGGCTTCTCTTGACTGATGGCGAAGATTTTTTGCTCTGCTTTATCAAGTACTTCCTCCATTGGTAGACCTTGATCAAAACCTAGTTTTATTACTTCGTTGCCTGAGCGGATTAGTTGGCGACGAAGGAATTTGTCCATCACCAATTTTGCGACTTGTTCAATAGATGCTGTTGATGCAACTCGCTCTACTAGCTCTACTAGTCGATTGCTACCACCAACTTTTTCAAGGGACCCTGTGTCTGCTAACCAAGCGCTCATTGCAGTTAAGTCTGTAGGCTTGCCTTGGCTATGAAGCATTAATGCTGTGCGAAAAATCTCGCGATGAGCATTTAAGTAAAAAGCTTCAGGTTGCAATAGGTCGGCAACGCGACTAATAGCATCTGGATCTAAAAGAATTCCACCTAGGACAGCTTCTTCTGCTTCTAAGTTCTGAGGAGGTATTGAGTCGGGTGGGGCTTCGAATTGTGGCTCTCGATGACTTTGCCCCTTTTGGAATGCCGGAGACCTCTGTTTGGAAGCATCTCCATTATTTGGAATTGGGACGCTTACCATTTAAAAGTTCCTTTTAGAACGGGAGATGTACTTTGACTGGCCAGGTCAACTCTGCAATTAACTTAGTAACTAGAAACTTCGAGATTGATTTCAGCCGTTACTTCCGAGTGAAGTTTGACCTGAACTTTATATTTGCCAGTGCTGTGGATTTCAGGAACGGTAATAGTGCGGCGATCAATTTCTTTTTTAGTAGTTTCTTGAATTACCTCTGCTATATCTCCATTGGTCACAGTACCGAATAAAACACCGTCTTCTCCGACTTGTTTTTTCACAGTAAAGCGACCAATTGTTTTCAGAGCTGTTTGGAAATCAAGTGCTTCTTGCTTTATGGCTGCTTCCTGCTCAGCTTTTTTGGCTTTACGATGTTCCACTTGCTTCATTACTGCTGGAGTAACTGGCAATGCTTTTCCATAAGGGAGTAGAAAATTTCTGGCATAACCAGGTGCTACTTCCACAAGGTCTCCATCTTGGCCGAGGCTAATTACGTCCTCGTTGAGAACAACTTTTACCCGCTTAGCCATAGCAAATAATTTAGAAGGAAATTTAGAGTGCTTAGGTTTATAACCTTAATACGCAGCCGGCAATCTGATTTTGCTGGCTAACCCTAGGGTACGTAATAGGCGAATGTGCTGCCAAGTCAGGTCTATTTGTCCTTTTTGTAGGCCTTGGAGAGCTGAATTGGGAAAAGCGTGGTGGTTGTTATGCCATCCTTCTCCAAAAGTTAATGCTGCTACCCATGCATTATTTCTAGAATTATCTCCACTTTCATATTCGATGGTTCCCCAGCAATGAGTTGCTGAATTGACCAACCAAGTTACGTGATAAACAAAGACTAATCGCACAAATATTCCCCATAAGACCATGCTCCATCCATTTATTCCATTCATAGCCCCAATCCAGTAGAGGAATCCTCCTAATGGAATTTGTAGTAGTAAGAAATTCTTATTGAGCCAGCGATAGTAGGGGTCTTTGTGTAGGTCTCCACTTAGACGTGGAACTGCGTTGAAAGCAGGGATAGGTTCGAACATCCATCCCATGTGACTCCACCAGAAGCCTTTCTTGCTGTTGTGATGATCTGCATCGGTATCTGAAAAAAGATGATGATGCCTATGCAGGCCTACCCAGTCAATGGGGCCATGTTGACAACTTAAAGCCCCACAAGTTGCGAAGAAACGCTCTAACCATTTTGGAACTGCAAAAGATCGATGTGAAAGAAGTCGGTGATATCCAAGTGTTACCCCAAGGCATGCTGTTACCCAGTACAGAATTATGGCTGTGAGAAGAGCCTGCCAGCTCCAGAATTGAGGACGGAAAGCAATTATGGTTAATACATGTATGCCGACCATGAATCCAATGGTCCCCCATCGCGTGTGCTCTTTTTTTGCATATTTGGACTTTGTATGCACAGGTTGGTGAAGCTTGGCGGCAAAGTCCATTGCTTTCTGGAAGGCTATTGGCTTGCTAAGAGGTGCATGGGAGGCGATCACGTTTGGAGTCATGAGTGATACGCTTATTACCGGAGCACCTTAGCTGATAAGGATCCATATCAATTGACTGTTCGTGATCTTGAATCTGATATAGGGGAGGTTAGCTGTCGAGACCGTCTTGCAGATGGCAGGAGAGCTATGGCGCATCTCATTCATGTTTGGCATGAGAGAAATGGATGGTCTCATAAAGTTTTGCCTGCTCTAGCAGAGTGTCTTGATCTTGGACGTGTTCATAATTCACAAATTTCCAATTTGAGAAATGGCAAATTAGCTTCTCCTGGTCCAGAGGTTTTTCTTGCTCTTGCCCAGACCAATGCTGTGCTTCATAAAGGTTTAGCTCCTATTCATAAGCGTCTTGCCGAGGATCATCCTGAATTATTAAAGGTGCTTTTGGATTCTGCTATTCCTCTTACAGATGATGATTTAAGGCCTTTAGGAGCTGGCTCCTTATTTGAAATCTTTCTTGGTTTAGCTCCTTTACCTTCATGCTTTGATTGGTTTATTGAGGATCATGAGGCTGCTGGGTTAAGTGCTGCTCTTGCAGATTATTTGTGTAATGGTAGACCTTGGCGACAGTGTCGCGATGAGGTTTTGGCTGCTTACCCAATTGCCAAAGCTCAGCGCCGAGAAAGATTTGCAGAGGTTATATCAGGTCTGAGAGATTACAGCGCAGAACAATTAGATGGAGAATTACTTGATTTATATGCGACTCATTTAGCACTTGGTGGGGAATTAAATAACGGGGCTCAACGTTTCCTTGGGGATTTGCGTTTGAAAGCAGTGGAGTTAAAAAATCAAGAAACTTCTTCAGAAAATGTGGCTTGACGAATTTTTTTTGCTAAACCCAAACGACGTAGCAGTTTTATATGTTGCCAGGTGATGTCGAATTCAAACCATCTAAGTCCATGGCGAGCACTTTGTGGATAAGCATGATGATTGTTATGCCAGCCTTCACCAAAAGTTAAAAGAGCTACCCACCAGCAATTCCTTGATAGATCAGGGCAATCGAAATTTCGATAGCCAAAAGTATGAGTTGCTGAATTCACTAGCCAGGTCACGTGATAAACAACAACTAGGCGTAATGGAATCCCCCAGAGAACAAGTCCAACGCCACCACCATGAATTTGCATGGTCTCTCCATACCAATAAAGAAACAGAAATATCGGTATTTGTAAAAGTAGAAACCAATGGTCTAACCATTTGCAAAATGGATCAGCCAATAGATCTCCAGCAAGTTTGTGACTATGTTTTAAAGCAGGTATTTCATGCAACATCCATTCACTGTGGCTCCACCAAAACCCTCGTCCTGCATCGTGATGATCATTTGGCTGGTCAGAAAATTGATGATGATGTCGATGTAGAGCAACCCATTCAATTGGCCCACTTTGACAGGCAAGACTGCCCATTAATATGAGTATTCTTTCCACCCAACGTGGGGCTATAAAACTGCGGTGGGCAACAAGTCTATGAAGCCCAAGTGTGACTCCTAGTACTGTGACCCAATAGAGGATGAAAAAGGTTGCGATTCCTTGCCAACTCCAAAATCGCGGCAGCAAAGCAAATGTGGCTGCAATATGCATAAAGAGCATGAAGCTGGTTGTGCCCGACCTGAATGGCCTTTGGCTTGGAGGAAGAGGGTCTCTTCTCGCAAGTATTCCTGCTCTAAGACGCAGCTCGCGGGAGGTCGAAGCAGTTGGTGGGATAGTCGAGACCAAAATGAACTCCGTTAAAACAATTTCCGCTCCTTAAGGATGTCAACAGAAGCGGATGAGATGTGGGCGAATTGAGAAGTAAGCCTAAGAATCTAAAGGAACTGTAAACCTCATCCTCAATTGCCTGTGCTGCGAACCCCGTCAGATGAAATAAATGAAGCACTTGTTCGATCCTGGGCTCAGGAAAAAGTTTGGCAGGTTGCTCATCGACAGAAGTCGCGGCGCGATAAACGAACTGATGCTGTAATGCCTTGTCTTCAAAAGGTTTTAGAAGCTTTTTCTGAAGAGTCTTTAGGCACTCAACATTTTGCTTCTTTGACAGGGTCTGCTCATGCAGATTATGGCAGAGAACTAATAGATCGAGTTTTTGCAAGGGTTTTGGGCGCTGAGCGAGCTGCTGTGAGGCTCCAATTTGTTAGCGGAACGCATGCAATAGCAGCTGCTTTGTTTGGAGCATTAAGACCTGGTGATCAGCTTTTGTCTGTTACTGGGAGACCATATGAAACTCTTGAAGAAGTAATCGGATTGAGGGGTTCAGGCCAAGGCTCTCTAATTGATTTTGGGGTTTCATATGATGAATTGCCTTTGGATATTGATGGACACATAAATTTTATTTCTTTGGAAAAGTCTTTAGATATTCCTAGAAGAATGATTTTTATCCAAAGAAGCTGTGGATATTCCTGGAGACCTTCTTTGTCAATTGATATTTTGGGAGAAATCTGCTCATTTATTCATCGTAGACAACCGGAATGTATTTGCTTTGTGGATAATTGCTATGGTGAATTTGTTGAGGAAAGAGAGCCTTGCGAAGTAGGTGCAGATTTAATAGCAGGTTCTTTAATTAAAAATTTAGGGGGCACAATTGTCCCCACTGGAGGTTATGTGGCTGGGCGGAGTGATCTGGTGGAACAAGCTTGTGCTCGACTTACAGCTCCTGGTATTGGTATGAATGGAGGCTCAGGCTTTGATTTAAATCGAGTTGTTTTACAAGGTTTATTTTTGGCCCCACAAATGGTTGCAGAAGCTTTAATTGGTGCAGATCTTGTTGCAGGTGTTTTTGAAGAATTTAATTTTAAGGTTCAACCATCTACTACTGATTCTCGTCATGATGTAATTCAAGCAGTGCAGTTGGGAGACCCCATAGCGCTGCAAGTTGTTTGTAAGGCTTTTCAGCGCAGTTCACCTGTGGGTTCTTATTTGGATCCATTGCCTGCCCCAATGCCAGGTTATGAACATGAGTTAGTTATGGCGGGAGGTACTTTTATTGATGGAAGTACTAGTGAGTTTTCTGCAGATGCTCCTTTAAAGCCGCCTTATAACCTTTTTGTACAAGGTGGCACACATCATTCACATATCAAAATTGGATTGATTAGGGCACTTTGTGATCTAGTCAAAGCAGGATTCCTCGATTTGCCTCAGACTGGTTGAGCATTTGTGGCCCATTTTGATGGCCTTTACTTTCCCAGATCATTTTCGTTTTGCCGACAACCATGAATATGCTGCGTTAGACGGCTCATTGGTGCGAGTCGGCATTAGTGCGTTTGCTGTGGATCAGCTAGGGGACATAGTTTTTGTTGATCTCCCTGATGTTGGTGCTTCCTTAATTAAGGGCAACAGTTTTGGTTCAGTTGAATCTGTCAAAGCTGTTGAGGATATGTATGCCCCAATTAGTGGGGAAGTTGTTCAACGGAACGACTCGGTTCTTTCCAGTCCGGAAGAATTGCAAAATGATCCTCATGGTGAAGGCTGGCTTTTGCTTGTAAAGCCAGCTGACCTTGCAGAAATGCAAGATCTCATGGATTCAGATCTTTATTCCAGCAAACTTTCAGCTAATTAAATCAATAGAAACTTTTTTTTAAGGCAAATTTCCCAAAGACTTTCTAATCTTGCAATCGACTTTGTGATTTTTTGTCGTGCTTGGTGATAAGCCTTTGGAGGCCTCAAGTACTGATCCTTCTATGTTTCTCGCAAGACATATTGGCCTTACTCCAACTGATCAAGATCAGTGCTTGGCTGCGTTAGGTCATTTTGATCTTGGTGAATTTATTGCGGCTGTAGTTCCTGCCGACATTCTTGAGGAAAATGCGTCAAAGGCATCTTTCCCAGAAGGTTGTAGTGAGTTGGAAGCACTAGAAGAAATACATCGCATTGCTGAAATGAATAAACCTCGACGGTCTTTGATTGGCTTGGGCTATTACGGGACAGCTACACCAGCTGCAATTCAACGCCATGTGCTTGAAAATCCAGGCTGGTATACGGCATATACCCCTTATCAAGCGGAGATTTCTCAGGGAAGACTTGAAGCTCTATTTAATTTTCAGACTCTAATTAGTGAGTTAACTGGTTTGCCAATTGCTAATGCTTCATTGCTTGATGAGGCAACTGCTGCTGCAGAGGCAATGAGTCTTGCCTTTGCAGTTAATAAAATTGCTACAGCAAGGCGTTTTCTTGTTGATAGAGAAGTTTTTCCACAAACTCTTGCGGTGCTTAGTACACGAGCTGAGCCCCTTGGAATTGTCGTAGAGGTAATAGACCCTGATTTTTGTGAATTTGATGAGGATGTTTTTGGTGTGCTTTTGCAGTTGCCTGGGCGAACCGGAAAGATTTGGGACCCTAGTGAATGTATCTCTAGGGCACATAAGGTTGATGCCTTGGTCGCTGTCGCTATTGACCCGTTAGCTCAGGTCTTAATGGTTCCAGTGGGTGAGCTTGATGTAGATATTGCGATTGGAAGTGTTCAGAGACTTGGGATTCCAATGGGTTTTGGGGGACCTCATGCAGCTTTTTTTGCAACTAGAGAAGCTTATAAACGTCAGATACCAGGTCGATTAGTAGGACAGTCACTTGATTCGGATGGTAAGCCTGCATTGCGTTTGGCTTTACAAACAAGGGAACAACATATTCGAAGGGATAAGGCAACCAGCAATATTTGTACTGCGCAGGTTTTATTGGCTATTATTTCATCTTTTTATGCAGTACATCATGGTCCTAATGGTTTAAAAGAGATAGCCCTAAGAGTTCTTTCTTTTAGATTTCAGATTGAAAGATGCTTGGCCAATTTGGGCTACCCTCTGGATTCTATGGTTCGTTTTGATACAGTTGAAATTCATTGTAAGAATGCAGCTCAAATTCATCATTTAGCTTCGCTAAAAGGCTTAAATTTACGAGTACTTCCTATAGGTTCTTTACCAAATCAAGCAAAAGGTTTTGGAATTACTGTTGACGAATTAACGACTGAAGAGGAAGTCATCAAGCTTAATCAAATTTTCGCAGATGCGCTTCAAAAGCCAACAGAACCTATAAATAAAATCCTCCCAGGTTTGGATAAATTATTATCTGAAATTCCTTTGCGAAAGGGGGTTTGGTTACAACAGCCTGTTTTTAATCGCTATCAGAGTGAAACAGAGCTTGTGCGTTACATTTATAAATTAGTTAGTAAAGATTTCTCTTTGATTCATGGAATGATCCCTTTAGGGAGCTGCACAATGAAGTTAAATTCTGCTGCTGAACTTGTACCAATTAGTTGGAGGAACTTTTCATCTATTCATCCTTTTGCTCCATCGAATCAATCAGAAGGCTATAAAAAATTAGTTTTAGACCTTGAGACTTGGTTGGCTTCTTTGACAGGATTTGCAGGAGTTTCTCTGCAACCTAATGCAGGTTCACAAGGTGAATTTGCAGGATTACTTGTTATTAGAGCTTGGCATAAATCACGTGGCGAGGGTTTTCGTAATGTCTGTTTAATCCCTACGAGTGCTCATGGAACCAATCCGGCTAGTGCAGTAATGGCTGGGTTTCGAGTGGTTCCTGTTGCTTGTGATCCTTTTGGAAATGTAGACCTTCAAGATTTGGCTAATAAGGCAGAAACACACTCTTCGCAATTGGCGGCCTTAATGGTTACATATCCATCAACTCATGGAGTGTTTGAACCACATATTCGTCAAATCTGTGAGCTTGTTCATAAACATGGAGCACAGGTTTATTTGGATGGAGCCAATCTCAATGCACAAGTTGGTCTTTGTCGGCCAGGGACTTATGGGGCAGATGTCTGTCACCTCAATTTGCATAAGACCTTTTGTATCCCACATGGTGGTGGAGGTCCTGGAGTAGGCCCTATAGCAGTTGCTGCTCATTTGGTTCCTTATCTGCCTGGACATCCTCTTGTGAGTTGTGGTGGAAAAGAAGCAATCGGGGCGGTTTCTGCTGCTCCTTTTGGCAGTGCAGGGATTTTGCCAATCAGTTGGATGTATTTGCGGATGATGGGTGTCGATGGATTAAGACAAGCCAGTTCAATTGCAATGCTCTCGGCGAATTACATCGCTTATTGATTAGATCCTTTTTATCCAGTTCTGTTTAAAGGTCTGCAAGGACGAATAGCGCATGAATGTATTTTGGATTTGAGGCCTCTTAAGCAACAAACAGGAATTGAGGTCGATGATGTTGCCAAGAGATTGATGGATTATGGCTTTCATGCCCCAACTGTGAGTTGGCCAGTGGCAGGAACGTTGATGGTAGAGCCTACTGAAAGTGAGAGCTTTGAAGAGCTGAACCGTTTTTGTGATGCAATGATTTCGATTAGATCTGAGATTGAGAAAATTGAATTAGGTCAAAGTGATGTCATTGAAAATCCGTTAAAATGTGCACCACATACTTTGCAGGCAGTTACGACAGAAGTTTGGGAACGTCCATATACACGATCAGATGCTGCTTTCCCATTGCCAGATCAGCGAGAAAATAAGTTTTGGCCAGCTGTTTCCCGTATAAATAATGTTTTTGGTGATCGTAATTTGATTTGCACTTGCACTTCTTTTGAAGATCTGATGGACCAATAATTTCCCCTTTGCCCTAGCCTTCGAGGCATAAAAGAGTTAAATTTTCATCGGAAACCGAATTTTTGGTTTTCTTTTGCTGCTTTCCAGAGTTTTTTCACTACTCTGTACCGCAGCGGCTTATTTCGCTGAGGGGGCACAGCATGATTCGTGACATTTCACCCGATCAAACTGCTAAGAGGGCAGAGAAGGTTGGTTTGCAATTACCTGAGTTTGCAGATTGCCTTGAATCTGCAATGAGCAGTGGAAAGTCTTTTCAGGTTGATGGAACAAATGTGATTCGTGTTCCATTTGGTATTCGCCAACCTCAGAAGCAGAGACCTCAAAAGCTAAACAGTTGGGCAACATTAGTTTTGCCTTTGCAGCCTTTAGGTTCACCTACTCCTCCACCTCACGCTGCCTAGTCTTAAGCAGCTATTTTTATTGATTCTTCTGTAAGTATTTGACGGTAATAGCTTCTTAATTGTTCAGTAGCACTAGCCCAACCCCATTTCTCAGCTTCTTCTCGAGCGGCTTTTCTCATTGATTGATGCTCTAAATCATTGCTGAGCAATCTTTGAGTTGCCTGGATAAGGCTTTCTGAGCCTTTATTTTTTCCATCTGGATCAAACATGCAGCCATTAACACCATCATTAATGATATCTGGGATTCCACCTCGATTTGCCCCTATTACTGGGCAACCTGCTGCCATAGCTTCTAGAAGAACTAAACCAAGTGTTTCAGTACTTGATGGGAATAGGAATGCATCTCCAGAAGCATAAGCACTAGCTAATTCTTCGCCGGATAGATAGCCCACAAAATTGGTGGCAGTGTTTTCAAATGTTTTTTCTAGTTGTTGGCGATGTGGGCCATCTCCAACTAGTGCTAACCGTGCATGAGGGAGTGCTTGTAAGACAGGTTTAATTCGTTCGATTTGTTTTTCTGCAGATAGCCTCCCTACATAAATCAGTAAAGCTCCTTCATCATTGAATTTGCCTAAAAGGCGTCGTCTCATTTCATCTTTACGTAATTCTGGTCGGAAGGTTTCAGTATCAACTCCGCGTTGCCATAGGGCAGTGTGTTGAATTCCTTTTTCACTGAGTTCTTTCACCATTGCGGTGGAAGTACATAGATTGAGTACTGCTTGATTGTGTGCAGCTTTTAGGAGTTCCCAAAGAAGAGGTTCAAGCATCCCCATGCCGTAATGCTCGAGATATTTGGGGAGATGAGTGTGATAGCTAGCTATAAGTGGGATGTTATTGGTTTTAGCTAGCCAGATTCCTCCTAGTCCTAGTACTGCTGGATTAACTACATGTACTAAATCTGGTTGAAAATCATCCAGTGCATCTGATACCGCTGGTCCAGGAAGTCCAAGCTTGAGTTCTGGGTATAGGGGCAATGGCATGGCCGGTACACCGACCACTTTTGCTCCCATGTAATTGCTAGGGCATCCTTCTGGGCAGAAGACGACCACTTCATCACCTGCCTCAATGAGATGTTTAACCGTTTTTGTTAAACGAGTTACTATCCCATCTACTTTGGGAAGGAAAGTCTCGGTAAAAAAGGCGATCTTCACTGTGTTCTCGATGGAGAGAGTAAGCCCATTTATGAAGGCTTTTTAATTGCGTCGGCTTGTGTGGAGGTCCAGGCTGATACACATGGAATGCGTTTGCGATCACATCGGTCGGACCAACGCTTCGCAACATCGACTACTTCTGCCAGAAGACCATCATCCAATGTAGTGGGATTTAGTCCAAGTTCAATAAAGCATCGATTATCGACAATTAAGTCGTTTTCAACAGCTTCATTTCTGGGATTAGGCAAGTAATTCAGTTTGGCATCTGTTAGGGCAGCTACTTTTTTTGCGAGTTCACCAACTTGGTGACTTTCAGTCATTTGGTTAAAGATTTTGACCCTTTCGCCTTGTTCTGGAGGATTTTCAAGAGCTAATTGTACGCATTTGACAGAGTCTTGGATGTGGATGAATGCACGTGTTTGTCCTCCAGTGCCATGAACTGTGAGTGGATAACCGATAGCTGCTTGCATTAGAAATCGGTTAAGAACAGTTCCATAATCTCCGTCATAATCAAATCGATTGGTTAGGCGTTGATCTCGTTTGGTTGCATCAGTATTCGTTCCCCAGACGATTCCTTGATGTAGATCCGTTATGCGGACGTTATCGTTTTTGTTGTAGTACAGGAAAAGTAATTGATCTAGTGTTTTAGTCATGTGATAGACACTCCCTGGGCTTGCAGGATGCAGTATTTCTTCTTCAAAGCGAGTTCCATCCGGCTGTGGTACTTCGACTTTTAAATAACCTTCTGGAATAGTCGCTCCTCGATGGGATCCATATCCATAAACACCCATTGTGCCGAGATGCACAATATGAATATCTAGACCGCTTTCAACAATTGCGGCTAATAGGTTGTGTGTTCCATTGACATTGTTGTCAACGGTATAGCGCTTCGTAGCACTGCTTTTCATTGAATATGGTGCTGCTCTTTGCTCTGCAAAGTGGACAACAGCTTTTGGCTGCTCAGCTTTTAGAAGCTCCAAGAACCTCTCATATTCTTTGGCAATGTCGAGGCACTCGAACCTCATGGGTTTGCCCCCGATCTCTGCCCATGCTTTGAGCCGATCTCCAATGCTGGAAATCGGTGTCAGTGACTCGACCTCAAGGTCAATATCGATTTTTCGTCGACTTAGATTGTCAACGATTAAAACCTCGTGACCTTGGTCGGCCAAGTTCACTGCACAAGGCCAGCCACAGAAGCCATCGCCACCAAGAACTAGAACTTTCAACCGAAACTCCAGGAGACAGAGCTATGCGCTCAATTTAGTCAAGCTACTACAGGGTTTTCAGCTCAAGAAAACTCCGTATGAAATTATCCCAATTAGAAGCATCACTCCTGCGAAAATCAAGAGCCGAAAGTTGTTGCTAGAACTAGCTTCTTGGCTGATCAATTCAATTTTGGGTTCTTTTGCAAAAGAATTAAGTCGTCCGCCTGATTCTTCTGTAACGGACATTTTGTTGCAATCTCTCGGCGGACATTATGGAAGGAATAGCTTCAGATCATGATTCCGTTACTTTCCTTTACTGCTTTTTTAGGTGGAAATTGTTCCCAATGTTGGTGAGCTAGCCATTGCCTGAGATCTTTGAGGTAATCGACCAGCCAGATAGGCCTGTCTGCCAGCCTGAACGGCTTGAGACATTGCTTTGGCCATTGTTGGCGCATCTTTAGCTAAAGCAATGGCACTATTCACGAGAACGGCATCAGCGCCCATCTCCATGGCATGTGCGGCTTCGCTAGGTACCCCAATCCCAGCATCAACAATTACAGGGATAGTTGAATTCTCAATGATTAGAGCGATATTTGCTTCGTTTTTTATGCCTTGAGCTGACCCAATTGGTGATCCAAGTGGCATAACTGTCGCACAGCCAATTTCTTCGAGTCTTTTAGCAAGTAAAGGATCTGCGTTGATATAAGGCAGAACTGTGAAATCTTCTTTGACAAGTTGTTCTGCAGCTTGAAGTGTGCCAAAGGGATCAGGAAGCAAATGTCTTTTATCAGGAATCACTTCGAGTTTGATGAAATTGTTTTCTTTTTGACCAGCAACTTTGGCTAGTTCTCTTCCCAGTCTTGCAACTCGGATTGCCTCTTCCGCATTCGAACAACCTGCTGTATTCGGGAGCATCCAAATAGCAGACCAATCAATTGCTTCCATGAGTCCTTGATGCCCTGATGCCGCCGATTGAACTCGCCTAACTGCCACCGTCACTACTTCACTTTCTGAAAGACTTAAGCTTTTTTGCATAAGAGTGAGGCTCTGGTACTTTCCTGTTCCAAGGAGCAATCTGTTGTGGAAAGATTTGTTGCCGATATTTAGTGGATCTTGTTTATTAATCATTGGAAAGCTTTGCTTTGTATGGGAGGGTTAGGAAATGCATTGGTGAGAAACTCTGATTGCTTGCTTGGATTTAGCTTGCTAAGAAATTGATTTTGGTTTAATGCCCTTTTTGGGATTGTTTGAGCTGTTGATTGTTGATGCTTCTCGTTTGGAGCAATCTATGCCTCGTGGAATTGCTTCTGAGGCGCCTTTACAGGAATTGGAATCATCTTCTGATTCAAACCTCAAAGTTTTGCCTTTTGTTATTGAGGGATCTGTAGAAAACTTTGACCCTGTAATAAAGGCGAAAGAGTTGGCGCGAACGCTTTCTCGCAAATGGTGTGGCACTTACAGTTCATTTAATGATAGATCTAAAACTAATGTCACGTTATTATTCTCTAAGGTAGAACCAATAGGTCAAATAATATCTCTGGATGGTCAACTGCTGATTGATCGAAAGAAACTTGATGTTAGGGGCAATTTAAATGTTAAATCTAATCAAATAGAGCTGTTGATTAACTCTAATGAATTGATTTTAAATCTTGAACCAGGAGGAACTTTTTTTGGTTTGGATGGTCTAAAAAGATTGGTCTGGAACTCTACCCGATTAAATAATCCTGGAGGATATATTGATTTGGAGCCTATCTGTAGCGATTAGCTTTCAAAAGCCCAAGCTATCTTTACTACTTTCTAAGTTATTTTTATTGCTTTTTTCTAATTGCATAATTTGCCTTTTGGCCGTTTTATTCTTTGGATCTATAATTAAAACCTTCTTGTATAAATCTAAAGCTTCATTCTCCTGTTTCAGTCGTTGTTTGGCAAATGCAAGATTATTTAAGGCAACAGGATAATCTTCCTTTGCTTTTAATGCAGTTTTGTAATGCCCTACAGCAGATTCAAAATCTTCTTGAGCAGCCAATGAAAAACCTAATGCATTTTCAATTAAAGCCTTGGCTTCACTTGGTTCATTGTCAAGTCTTTTT
>Ga0208764_10001258_pt1 | contig 16497 bp, 17 predicted proteins | sample ETNtaG_18_FD_185762 | JGI IMG/M metagenome (GOLD analysis project Ga0208764, IMG submission 185762) | Marine microbial and viral communities from oxygen minimum zone, Eastern Pacific Ocean - ETNP201302SV91 (SPAdes) (version 2) | ecosystem: Environmental > Aquatic > Marine > Oceanic ... | reverse complement strand
AGCTCCTGTAATCACAAAACGTAGTCCTTCGATACTCATGGGCTTATACTCCTTATCTAGAAATCCTTATTGAATATTGAGTATCTCATGCCATTCAATTATTGCCAAGAGACAGAGTCATGTTTCGGCCTAATAGTGCTTAAAAAGACAATTATATAACCTTCATTAACATATGAAGTAAAGTTAAGAAAATATAGAATATATAGTGCTTTAAAAACTTCTTATCAGTTTTATTAGTGCATTATTGAAGTGTTTACTAAAAAAATTATATGGCCTATAATCAAAATAAAACTGAGCAGGAAGAAAATAGTATGAATGATCTTAAGCTGGATCATATAGCGATATGGGTTGAGGATATGGATAAAACTATCCATTTTTTCTCTGAGATTGTAGGTTGGCCTGTTCATCCTATGAGCTTTGAAGTCAGCGCTGAAAACGAAGATTTAGGCCCCATGAAAGGGGTATTTCTTGATGGCAATGGGCTATGGCTTATTCTAATGCAACCGACTGGTCCTGGGCCAGGTATGGATTCATTACATGAGATGGGAGACGGTACAATCTTTGAGCTTGATTTTGAAGCCAGAGATCATGTCTACGATGACGTGATTGCAGAGATGATAAAAAAAAGCATTAAGCTAGTGAAATTTGATGGCTCACCTATTGGTGCGGATGGCGGTGTAATCCACATAGGTGTAGATTTAAAGCAAGGTGAAGAAATCGATGAAGGTGGGGCACGGAATGCCCACTGGCCCAAGGAACTAACCTTCGGGACAGGCATAGAGATGTATGAGCGACCGATGGACGATGAAGAGCAACTGCTAAATCAAAGAGATGAGCAATGGGCTTTATTGAAGCCTGATAAAAAAGGTCCTCCTATTGATCATATTGTAATTGTTGCAAAAGATTTAGAGCGAAGTGCTAAATTCTATACAGATGTGCTTGGCCTTAAAAGGAGCCCGATCACCATTGAATCTACTCCCGAGATGAATAAAGAAATGGGTGGTTATGAAGGCATCATGATTGATTTAAATGGTGTTTATGAAAAAACGGTTTGGCTAGAGTTGATTCAGCCTGTTGGCCCTGGCCTTGTAATGGATTGGTTGAAGGAAAAAGGTGATGGTGCGATTGCTGAAATAGTCGCCGAAGTAGATGATATTGAAGACTATTACCATGAGATTAAATCACAGGGGGTGGAGTTAGTGAACTTTGATGGACTGCCTTTTGAAAGCAATAAAATAGGTTATACCGTTAAGCCGCATAATAGCAGGATCGCCTATTTTCCGGAAGAAATCAGTTGTGGTACTATTATTTCAGTTATGCAAAGGGGCCCAGATAGTACTAGTATTTTGAAGAGACGTGATGATATGGCTATGGATTAAGTTTAGTTTTTCTAAGAGCCGTCTTCTTTTTTATTTCATATAGGTTAAAAAAAACGAGGATGATCTTAGTATGTTAAAGAAAATATTTGAATTAATTTTAAGGAATAGATTTTATGAGAAAGTTTAAAAATACTACAACAAGTAATCAATATATCACCTCACTAACATTGCACTTTATAACAAAGTCGGTTTTTATTTCCTTGTTGTTAATGCTTATTGTTTCTCCAGCATTTGCCCACCATTCATTTGGTCACTTTGACCTCAATGTTTGCAAAAGTATTGAAGGTGTCGTTAGGAAATTTGAGTTTTCCTACCCTCATACTTGGCTGTGGGTTACTGTTAAAGAAAATGGTGAAGACGTTTTGTGGGCGATTGAAGGTGCAGATCCATCTAATATGGCCATACATGGTTGGAGCCAGAGCTCAGTAAAAAAGGGCGAACTAATCAGCATGCAGTTTAATCCAATGCGGGATGGTCGCAATGGTGGTTCAGGGCGCCAAATTATACTTCCATCCGGTGAGCAGCTTGACTTTCAAGGCGACGATTTTATCTTTGAACCATGTGAGGAAATCCTAAAACCACCGAGTTCTTCTTTAAGTAGTAAAGCTATATCGAATGAGCCAAATCCTGACTCAGGAGGGATATAGAAGTGTTTAACTTAGTTATTTTGTTTCGAGAGGAGGGTTTGAAGCCAATCGTCTCATCATGTTTTACTATTCTATTCATTTTTTCTATCTGGATCGCTTTAGCAAATCAAACATTTGCAAGAGAGATTTTTTTGGAACCAGAAGGCATTCAGGAAAAGTGGGACGCAACCTGGGCAATGACTGGAGAGACTGTTAAATTTGGCTGGCTTGATTGTTGTGCAGGCTCTGCAGAGAGAGTGCCTTTTACCGAGGAAGCTAGAAAAACTCGAGATGCATTTGCGTCTACATCTTTTCTAGATAGAGAGTCGTTAGACAGCAACCGACAGAAATGTATTACTCCGGGTATGCCCGCGCTACACTTACACCCATCGTTGTTTGAATTCGCTTGGAGTCAGAATGCATTTCACATTTTTGTTCAGGATGGTAGTTACAGACGTATCTGGACTGATGGACGGTCATTCCCTGAAGATCTCATACCTGCTGCTCAAGGTACATCAATTGGTTACTGGGAAGGCGATACATTGGTTGTCGAGACTCGAGGAATTTCGTTGCAAAGTGAAATCCAAGTTTTAGGAGATCTTAAAACACCTATGGATACAAAGATAATCGAGCGTTTTTCAGTGAAGCAGGGTGAGTTCAAAACTGGATCAATCATTGCTAACAAAATGCTCATTATTGAGACCACAGTGGACGCTCCAGGAATATATGAAACCCCATATAGTTATGAACTGACATTCATTTCAGTACCATTATCCTTCGAAACTGGTTGTGCTTATGCCAATCGACATAGTGGTGATGAAGTTGACTTAACACCTCCAGTATTTGAATAAGATAAGAATCTAATGATTCTGAAATCTATAGCCAAGTGGATAGCCTCAACTGATTTAAGCGAGATATTGAAGATCTACTCTTGGATTATACCGGCATCACAAGCTGTTCACATTATTGCTTTGGCGATATTGCTTGTTAGCGCACTACTTATTTGTCTGAATCTATCGAGTGTACAGCATGCCAAAGGATCACAGGCAATCCTAATTGGGAATCAGGTTAAGGTCATTTGGATTTGCATGATTGTATTGCTCTTTACTGGTATGGTGCAAATAATAGCTGAGCCGGCCCGTCAGCTTCTATCATCAGCTTTTCAGATCAAGATGTTGCTATTATTGCTTATCTTGCCTTTAACCTATTTGCTTGCGAACAGAGTCAAGAAAAACCCAAGCTCTTTAGAGATTATTGATGATCGCCCATCTTGGCTAAGAGTATCTTGTTTAGCTTACATTTCAACTTGGATAGCCATAATCATTTGTGGAAGATTCATTGGCTATACATAACTATGATTTTATTTAAAAAGGTATTTTGTTCTGGAATTTATTATCGAAATTGCTGAAAGACTGACAGCTCTGCCATTAGCTCTCGCTATAATTGAGGGTAGTGGCTGGCGGTGGTTTCCAATAATTGAGTCACTGCATGTAGTTTCACTGTCCATTGTATTCGGTTCAATTGTTTTTATGGATATGAGATTACTTGGCCTGGCATACAGGCGAAATAAATTAACACGACATTTAAATCAATTACTGCCACTAACATGGTTAGGTTTTGCTGCAGCCCTTATAACTGGGTCGCTATTGTTCATCACTAAGGCCCCTGATTATATTCTCAATCTCCAATTCCAACTGAAGATGATTGCTTTGTTGCTGGCAGGCTTGAATATGCTGGTTTTTCATTTGGGGATCTACCGGAATGTTGACCATTGGGATACTGAATTACCTACACCTATAGCCGCTCGCATAGCTGGAGGGTTCTCGATTATTTTCTGGACTGCAGTAATTGTATTTGGTAATTGGGTTGGTTTTACACTTGATTATTTTATATTTGAAATATAGTTAGAGGTGATGCATAAGATGAACATTATTGAAGTACGGATAACAATGGCCTTTTTGGTTACATTGCTCTTGGTTGCTTGCGATAAGCCTAATAGAGTATCACTCGAGCCATCTAGCAGTGGATACGCCACATCAGCCACAGTGCCTGAACAGCAGAGTGAGCCAGATGTTTTTGAGGATGAATTTACAGAGTGGGGTAAGGCAATCGAATATGGTGAGTTTCTAGCTGAACCGAAAGAGTTGAGGTCTTTGCCGATAAATGATATTGCTAAGTCGATGCGTTTAAATGCGCAAGCAATGTATTTAGGTGATGCCGTATACAATAGAGCTTGTGCTGACTGCCATGGTAATGACCTTAAGGGCATTGCTGAGATGCGTACCCCAGATCTAACTGACCATATCTGGCGTTTCACAGGAGACGACTTTGCTTCAGTTGGTACAAAGAAACTTCCCTCTGATGTGGAATGGACCGTTCGCCATGGAATTCGAACAGGGAGTACTAAAGCACGGGGTTTTGACGCAAATATGCTTGCTTTCAACCCCAGTTTTCGCAATGAGAAAGATAAGGAGGATTTCGGTACCGAAGCCTTTCTTACAGGAAAAGAAATTGATGACGTCGTCGAGTATGTTCTACAGATCAGTGGCCAACTTCACAATATAGACATGGCGAACCGTGGCGAGATACTCTTTCGGGATAATAGGAAGGGTAATTGTTACGATTGCCATGGACCCAGTGGCACTGGTATTCCAACGTTTGGCTCAACAAATTTGACTAGAAAGGATTTGTATCTTTACGGAGCTGACCGAGAAACCATCCGTGAATCTATTGTTAAAGGTCGTCGAACCCAGATGCCTGCATTTGAAAGTGTGCTCACGGATGAGGAGATCAAGGCAGTCTCAATTTTCGTATGGCATGCAGCGGAAAGAGATACTGATGAATAATTTCTATGAGTATTTGAAAAGCTATGCTAACAAGCAATAGCATTATTTTGCTGTAATTAAATCACTTCACCTTAAGATTTCCTGATGAGGGAAAAAAACTGTATTTTGGCCTATTATTGTGCAATCATTTAAAACATTACATTTGCCTATTATTTAAACTACTCATATCAATATGTCAATTCTTCAACTAAAATCACAGCTGCGACTGGATCGTTTAGCAATTTGGGTTGAAGACTTAGAAAAAACGGCTGCTTTCTTTACGAATATTATTGGCTGGAAGCGACATCCTATGGAAATTGATATTGATGAACCTTCTGTCGGTGTTATGAAAGCAACTCTTATAGCTGGTAATGGGCTTTGGTTGGAACTTGTCCAACCTATGTCAGAAGGTCCTGGCATGGACATCCTCAAAGAGAAGGGTAATGGCGCATTCATTGAATTCGATGTTGAGGCTCTTGGCTCTGATTACGACAAGATTCTCGACACTATGGAATCAGGCGGTGTCCAGATGCTAGGAATGGATGGCTCTCCACTTGTTAATGGTGGCTTGATCGCTGAGGGTATTGAAGGGGAAGAACAAGATATCGGACTTAGAATTGCCTATTGGCCAACAGACTTAACTGGTGGAACGCCTATTGAGCTTTACTCCAGAGATATGGATGATAAAACAAATGTTCTGAATGTCCGTGACAAAATGTGGGAAGGTCAAAAACCTGATCCAAAAACACCCAGAATTAACCATTGTTGTGTAATCGTCAAAGATCTCCAGAAGACAACTAAATTCTATCAAGACATCATGGGCTGGAAGATCTCCCCAGAAAATTTTGACCTCACAGCGGAAGACGAGAAAGTCGGTGAATTAAAGATAAATTATGTTTATACAAATAATGAAGATGTTTGGCTCGAGTTGGTTCAACCTGTAGGCCCCGGGCCAGTTATGGATTATTTGACCGAGCAAGGCGAGGGGTGTATAGCAGAGCTTGCTATTGAGGTTGAAGATCTGGAGGCATATTACGATAAAATGAAAGCCATTGGAATTCAGCTCTTAGACATTGATTGGGAACCTTTAAGTGATGAGCAGAAGTATCAAGTTTTGCCTCACGGTGACAAGATAGCTTATTTCCCGAGCGATGTAGCCTGTGGTATGGTCATTGAGCTAATTGAACGTACATCTAAAGAAACGGGTATTCTGAGCCGTCTATACGCTAAACCTTTAGAATAATGATCATGTTCATACGAAACCCACTTGGCGAAGCATAACTTATAGCAAGTTTCATGAGTGAAGTATTACAGATATTTAAAATAGTAATCAAATAAGTGATCTTGTCTCATTAGCTATATAGCCTTGGGATTGAGATCAACTAAATAGTTTAGATTAGGAGAAAAAAATATGACTACAAATAGTGAATTAAGTGAAATCTTTAAAAAACAGAAGAAGGCTTTTGCAAAAAATTCATCCCCAAGCTTAAAAGAAAGATTGGACAGGTTACAAAGATTGGAGGCAGCGATGATGAAGAATAGAGTATCCTTTCAGAACAGTCTTAAAGAAGATTTTGGAGCTCACTCCCAGTATGCAACTGATTTATTTGAAACAGGAGGAGTTCTTGGCAGAGGGAGACATTTGCAAGCAGTATTGGAAGATTGGATGAAACCCGAAGACAGAGAGTTAAATGCTATGGTTCATGGCTCATCAAAAGCAAAAGTAATAAGACAGCCAAAGGGTGTAATGGGTAATATGGCTCCATGGAATTTTCCAATTGAATGCGCTCTTGTTATGGTCAATGATATGTTGGCTGCTGGAAACAGAGTCATAATAAAGGGCGCTGAACTCACACCAGCAACTAGTGCCGTTTTAGAAGAGGCAATTAAATCTGAATTTGATGAAGATACTGTTGCTGTTGTGAATGGGGATATATCTTTTGCAGAATATTTTTGTACACTGCCATGGGATCATTTAACTTATACCGGTGGAGAAAGGGTAGCAAAATTAGTAATGAATGCTGCTTCTAAGAATCTTACCCCGGTTACTTTAGAGCTTGGAGGAAAAAACCCTACAGTTTTTACAAATGAGGGAGTCTGTGATCTCTTAGTTGAGCGTTTTTTATACAATCGAATCTTCAAAGCTGGTCAAGTGTGCAGCTCACCTGATTATGCACTAGTCCCAGAAGAGCATCTAAGTACATGGATTAATCTAGCTAAGAGCAAGTGGTCTGAAATGTACCCCAGTTATATTGGTCATGCAGATGCCACTGGGACAATAAACGATCATCATTACGATAGAATTATGAATTATATTGATGAAGCTAGAGAAGCTGGGTGTAAAGTTATCTCTTTAAACGGTGAAGAGCCTAATAAAACATTAAGACAGATTCCAATGATGTTAGTAATCGATCCAGATGAGTCATTATCAATTATGCAAGAAGAAGTTTTTGGTCCAGTAACCGCTGTTAAAACCTACTCAAATATTGATAGCGTAATTGATTATATAAATTCAAAACCAAGACCTCTTGCAGCTTACCTAGTTGGCAGAGAAATAGAAATTATACAAAAATTTGAAGAAAACATTATTTCAGGCGGGATTGGAATTAATATTTTTGGACTGCAAGCTGCTGAACCAGTTTTGCCTTTTGGCGGGATTGGTAGAAGCGGCATGGGCTGTCACTCTGGTTATGAAGGGTTCTTAAATTACTCGCATTCAAAATCTGTGTTTGAGTGTGGTGATGATAGTCTCATAGATGCAGCAGTAAGAGGGCCATACGGAGAGACGACGAAAGCATTGGCAGATGCTATATTCCCTGAAATGAATTAATAGAAAAGATAGATGATGGATTTTTATGGAACCTACATAAGAGAAGTTGATGGTAACAAGCTAGTTTTTTATTATTATGAAGACTAGACAAATCCAACTTAAGTATCGCCCTAAGAGTATTTCTAAAGACTGTTTCAACTTAGTTGAAACAGAGCTTCCCTCTCTAAAAGACAATCAAATTCTTATTAAAAACTTATATATGTCTGTAGATCCATATATGAGATTAAGTATGGAGGATGGAGCTGATTTAGAAGCCTGGCAACTAGACTCACCTCTAGATGGACCTAGCATAGGAGTTGTTATTGAATCTAATAATAAAAATTTTAACGAAGGAGATATTGTTGAAAGTATGTCTGGATGGCAGGAGCATTTTATTTCTGATGGAGATGATTTTGTTCCTTATATTTCTTCAAATTCAGCAATCAAAAAAAGGTCAGTTCCTGAGGGTCTTGATGTAAAAGATTATCTTGGTTTGCTAGGTATTTCATCACAATGTGGATATTTTGCAGTGAATAACGCAACTGAAGTTAAAGCAGGTGAAACATTTGTAGTCTCAAGTGGTGCAGGCAACGTTGGCATTATGGCAAGTCAGGTTGCTAAGATTAAAGGAATGCGAGTTGTCAGTTCTACAGGTTCAGACCACAAAGCAGAATGGCTAAGAAGCGTCCTTAAAATTGATTATGTTTTCAACTATAAAAAAATATCTTATGAGGAAGCTCTTAAAGATGGATGTCCAAAGGGAATAGATTTAGTTCTAGAGTCTGCAAGTGCAAAACATTTATCAGCCTGTATGCCATTAATGAATATTGGAAAAACTATTTTACTTACCGGCCTTATAGATATTTACGATAAGGGAGGAAAGGTTAAAGACTTTCAGAACTTAGAATACATCCTATATAGCTATTTAACTCTTAAAAGTCATGTCTTTATGGATTATTTAGACTCTTATGATTCTTTTTTAAGAGATGTTACTAACTGGTATTTGTCTGAAAAGCTTATCTATAAAGAAGAGGTAGTTGAGGGTTTGGAAAATGCACCAAAGGCTTTAATCTCACTTTTTGAAGGTAAATCTCATGGGAGAATTTTAGTTTCAATTTAATGAATAACCTAGAAGAAATTTTAGAAAAGCTTCAGAAACAAATTTTTTCTGATTATAAAAAGAAAACGCAGAAATCAAGAAAGCTATTCAATAAATTAAACAAAACTATGCCTGGAGGAGTCTCTGGTAGTTTTAGATATTTTGCACCTTATCCTTTTTATGTTAAATCTGCAGAAAAATCTCATATTATTGATATTGATAACAATAAGTATTTAGATTTATTTAGTGGCAATGGTCCATTGTTGCTCGGGCACAATAATCCAAAAATTTTGAAAGAAATAAATAAAAATAAGAAGTACGGCTCTCTACCACTTAATCCTGATCTACTCTATGAGTGCTCATTGTTAATCAAGGAACTTGTTCCTTCCGCAGAGAGTGTTCGTTTCTTAAATACAGGAACTGAGGCAGTAATGAGCGCCACTAGAATTGCTAGGGCTTATACAGGAAAATCAAAAATTGTTAAATTTCATGGCCATTATCATGGTCAACACGATGAATTTTTAATTGGTATTGATAAGTCTGAGAATCTATTTTCGCATGGAGTGCCTTCTTCAAGCACCAATAATATAATTGTTAAACCTTTTAATGATATTAATAATTTAGAAAGACTCTTTAGAGAAGACAGTAATATTGCCGCAGTTATAATGGATGCATCTATGCATGCTGGCGGGCTTTGGGGGACTACCAAATCATACCTTAAAGACCTTAGGCGTTTAACAAAAAAATATAACATTGTTCTGATTTTTGATGAGGTTATTACTGGATTTCGTTTATCCTCTGGCGGAGCTCAAAAATACTATGGAGTATCTCCAGATTTATGTACTTTTGCTAAAGCAATGGGAGCTGGTGAAAAGATTGCGGCTGTAGCAGGCAAGAAAACAATTATGGATATTTTAGATCCCTCTGCACCAAGTAATATATACGTCTTTCAATCAGGGACTGTTAATGATGGCGCATCTGCATTATCTTCCACCATTGCTGCATTGAGAACATATAAGGATTTTGAAAAACAAGGCAAATACACATTACTTAATAGCAAAGCTATTATGCTAAAAAAAGGTCTAATAGATATATTCAATGAATCAAATATACCCTGTCAAATTAATCAAGTTGGTTCAATGCTTCAAATGTTTATCTCTCACAACAAAATAGACTTTTTTAGACCTGATAATAAATATAATAAAATTATAGAATTATTCTATCTTGCACTGATAAATAACAACATAATCCTTTCTTTACCAACATCAAATCATATATATCTATCATTCATGCACACCAATAAAGACATTAAAAAGATATTAAGCGTCAGTAAATATGTCTTAAATCATTATAAATTTGATGATTTAAATTTAAACACAAATTAAAGATAGCTGATTAATAAAGGAGAGTTTAATGGACAAAAAAATGAAAAATTTATATATCACTCTAGTTGTTTTATTTACTGCGTCATGTGGAGTTGATGACAATATTGAAAAACCTAGAGATGAAAAACTAGACCATATTGCAGTTTGGTCAGCAGACTGGAAAGATTCAGCAAAATTCTTAGAGGATTATATTGGTTGGGATCTTCATCCAATTATCTTTGCAGCTGCTGGCGAGAGTGTTGGAGATATGGAGCTAGTTTTTGTAAATGGGAATGGATTATGGGTTGAATTAGTTCAGCCAACATCACAAGGACCTGGAATGGAGTTGTTAGATATTTTAGGCGACGGTGCTATTGTAGAGCTTGATTTTCAATCAAATAACTATCAACGAAGTCTTGATGCTGGAATACAAAACAATCTTCAGATGCTCGGTATGGATGGCTTGCCTTTAAGAGACAGGGGAAGGATTATTGATGGCATAATTGACCCCAATTCAGATGGACCGCTTCCTGATGAATATATCGCCTACTTTCCTTATGAATTAACTGGCGGAACAGCTATTGAGATATATGAAAGGAATGATAGTGACGAGGATAGTATCTTAGCAAAAAGAGATACGATGTGGGGATGGGAAAAACTTAACCAGCCTATCAATCATGACCAGCCAAAAACAAGATACTTGACTATTTTGGTAGACAATATTGAAACAGTTAGAAATTTTTATAAAGAACATATATTACTTGATGACATGGGAAGCGTAATTGACTGGAAAGGCCATAAGCTTTCAGTCATTGATGCAGAAGGTGTTTATGAAGAAAAAATCTATATAAGACTTATTCAACCTGTTGTTGATGATGAAGTTATGCAAATTTTTAGACAAAAAGGAAGTGGCCATGTTATGGAGATTGGCATTGAGGTTAAAAGTCTTATGGATTTTAAACAAAAAATAAATCTAATTTCTGAGGATGTAAAAATGGTAGATCTTTCTGGGAAAGAATACGATGTTAAAAACCCCTGGGCCATCGACGATATAATGAAAGAAAACTATTTTTATATTCCTTCAGATATAAGTTACGGCATGAGCTTAAAAATATTTGAAAAAAGATAAACTGATGATAATACACACAACCGCTCTGTATTTCGTAGGAAATATCAAATGGTACAAAAGTATCGTAACGTCATTGCTCTTATTCATGTACGCACTCATCACCCCACTTTACGCTGTAAGCAGCGAGGAACTAACATCCACTAGCTCAGAAGAGCGCAGCGGAAAGGTGCAAACAGTACTTGGATTAGTTGAACCTGAAAGCCTGGGAGTGACTATAACTCATGAACATTTGATTGCTGACGGTTCAGCAGTGTGGTTTTCGGAGCCGGAGGGAGAAATTGAAATGAAAATGGCATATGAACCAGTGAGCATGAAAAACCTGTGGTGGGTTAGATTCAATCGCTTTAGTAATCTGGACAATTTCCGGTTGACTGAAGAACGAGAGGCAATCAAAGAAGTAATAATGTTCAAGGAGGCAGGTGGTGGAACGATTGTTGATCTGACAACCAATGGACATGGGCGCGACCCACTTAAACTTCAACATGTCGGGCAGGCCACTGGAGTTAATGTGATAATGGCGACTGGTTGGTACATAGCCGCATCGCACCCTGAGGAAGTGTCCGAGATGTCGGAACAAGAGATGACCGAGCGTATGGTGCGAGATATAACAGTGGGTGTGGGTAATACCGGTATTCGTGCTGGGATTATCGGTGAGATTGGCTGCTCTGTGCCTCTACATGCCACTGAAAGAAAGATCCTGCGTGCCGCAGTTGCCGCACAGCGACAGACAGGTGCACCGTTAAACATTCACCCTAGTCCTATCGAGAAAGGACTACTGGAGAATATTCAGATTTTGGAGAATGAGGGCGCCGACCCAGGACGCACGATTATCAGCCACGTTGACGGCGGTGGTTTCAAAATCGATACCCTTAAAAAGCTGGCCAAAGAGGGCTATTACCTCGAGTTCGATACTTTTGGTTACGTACATTGGATGAGAACCAAGGCCTGGAACACATTTCTGCCGAATGATGCGCAGCGTATCGAGCAGATAATGGAGCTTATTGCAGATGGTTACTTGGATAAGATTCTTATCTCTCATGACATCTATTTCAAGGACGTGAGGAGTGCTTATGGCGGGCATGGAACCAGCCATATCCTTCGAAATATAGTGCCCGCGATGCGAGCCAAAGGGATAACTGAGGAGCAGATCCATAAGATCCTTGTGGAGAACCCAAAGAGAATTCTGACATTCGTACCTCCGCAGGGGTAAGCTGTTTTCTAATATTTTAAATTATGATTTAGAGAAAGCTGGACGCGCTGGATCATAAATTACTCCAGAATTAAATAATTCAGGATCATCGCAAGTTGCCGTAGCTTCTAAAGATGTCCTTGCATCTCCTCCGCTTTCCATCCAATTTGTATTACCCGTAGCTGCAGTGTCTGCAGATTCATGAAAGTTACCCCAAAAGAAATCAGCAGATTCATTTGATCCATGGCCAGCATATATTCCATAAGCATAGAAGCTAGTAACATCCAATCCATCTAACCATTTATTATATAGAACAATGGATTCCATTAAGTCATTAGATGATTTCCCATTATTATATTTGCAAGGAAAAAACTGAGTAAAAAATGAGCCGTCTTCAGCCTGAGGTCCAAATGATTCGACATCTCTGTGAAAAGTAAAATCATATGTCGTTCTGGAATTACCATCACAAACCATTACTGATTCATGATCAGCAAGAAATTTCATTGCCTCCTGATCTTGTGTCCATTCATTCCAAGCAGCATCTGCGTCTTCTTTGGATTCCCATTGCAACTCCCAAAAGCCATTATTTTCTCCAGATGCATAAACATATCCCCAAGCACCAAGAAGATCGTCAGAAATATCTAAAGACCTCCAGCCTTGCATCATATTAGAGACATTCTCTTGATTAAAATCTGACCCTCCTACACAAGGTATGAATTCATTATAAAACTTAACACCGACAAGATCATAGGCAACATTATTAGTTGATGTTCCAGATCTACCGCATGAAACTATCATTATTAATGCCAATGACAAAGTTAATAAATTTTTCATATATTTCTCCAAAAAAATAATTTAAAAGTATGATTAAAAACTATACATAATAGTTAAATTATTATCTAACCATATTAAAAAGGTTTATTCTTCCATTCAAAAAATAGATATATACTTCTATTAAGTATAGAAAATCAGATTCATGGGAGAAAATCTTAATGGAAAGCACTTCAGAACAAAAAAATTTAGCGGTTTTAAAATGAATGATAGTGTTGTTATGAATTGGGATGAAATCGCTTCATTATTGAGTCAAATAAATGTCCATGAAGCAATGAAGAACGCATTTATTGAATATTCAAAAGGTAACTCAGAAATCCCTCCAGTCGGAGAATTACTATTTGAAGACCCACCCGGAGAGGTACATATCAAATATGGATATATAAAGGGAGGTTCACATTATGTGGTTAAAATTGCCTCTGGATTTCCAGACAATCAAAAGCTTAAAATGAAACCAGGGCAGGGAATGATGCTGCTTTTCGATATCAATAGCGGTCTCCCTCGAGCAATTCTTATCGATGATGCAAACCTAACCGATTTAAGAACCGGTATTGCTGGGGCTATTTCATCTGAGTTACTTGCTCTTCAAGGGATTGATTCTGCATCAATTATAGGCAGTGGTGTTCAAGCACGTTATCAAATCAGATGTCTTGTTGATTTACTCCCACTCCGTGGAATTAAAATATGGGCAAGAAATGCTCAAAAAGCAAAAGATTTGATCAATGATCTAAGGGATTTAAATGTTGATATAGAGTTCAAGGATGATCTTGAATCATTAGTTAAAAAATCAAAATTAATCGTAACTACAACATCTTCAAGAGAGCCTCTGATTGAGTCAGATTGGGTCCAACCTGGGACACATATTACTGCTGTGGGTTCTGATACTCCTGAAAAGTGTGAGCTTGAACCAAAACTCCTATCAAGAGCTTCAGTTATAGTCGCTGATAGCATTTCTCAGAATAAGTTAAGAGGCGAGATTCACCAGGCGCTTAAAGTAAAATGTATCTCAGAGAATGACCTTATTGAGCTTGGAGAATTGCTCGATGATAAACAGGAAGGAAGGACTGATGATCAGCAGATATCGATAGCAGACTTAACAGGAGTAGCCGTTCAAGATTTGGTTATCGCAGAAGCCGTTTACAATGCTAAGATTGGTGCTTAGTTAGACGTTCAACTTTTTCTATAACATCTCTAGTTTCTATCAAATTCATAGCCTCTGGTTGCTTGATTTTCTGCCCGAATTTAACCTCTGTCGGTGATTTATCCATGAATACTCTCAAGGCTTGATCGTACTTATTGATCAACCACTCATCGGAATTATAAGGTCCGCTTCTTTTAGGATTACTCATTGCATACAAGCCAATTACAGGTTTACCCATAATCGTTGCAATGTGAGCTGGGCCTGAGTCTGGGCTGATAATGAAATCTGAATGCTTGATTAGTGCTGCCATTTCTCTTATCGATGTTTTACCAATTAAGTTAAGAATCTTATTACCAAACAAAGCATCCAATTCTTTGGAGTAAAGTTGTTCTGTTGGACTATTACCACCGGTCATTATTATTTGGAGGTTCTCTAGGTTGATTAGATTTTTAATCAGTTCAGCAAAATTGTTAATGGGCCAACTGCGGTTATATTGATCACCATATCGTTGACTGCTGCATGGACTAATCAAGCAAGTGATCTTATTTTTATGGATATGCTCTCTTGCAAAATTTTCTTCTGGCTCCAATATAAGAGGAGTCCATTTAGCGTTACTCTCGAGATTGAGGTATTTTGTAAACTCTAACATTCCATCAACCACATGCTGATTTTTTATTGGCTGAATGTATTCATTGCAAAAGAAGTTTTGTAGATCCCTAGCTCTATCCTTGTCAAAGCCAACCTTTTTTTTTGCTTGAATAGCTAGACTTATAAGATTTGCTGACATAGACGCATGCATATTTAAAAGTACATCAAAACATCTTCCTCGAAGTTCTTTCTTAATCTTGAAGAACGATTCAAAAAGTTTCTTTTTATCAGCAACAATGAACTCCACACCTTTAATATCCTTAAATAATTGATGTTCCGTCTTTCCAATAATCCAAGTAATTTTAGTCTTTGGGCTTGAACGCTGAATGTTTTCTATTACTGCAAGTGCGTGACAGCAATCCCCAAGTGCTGATAACCTAATTAAACAAATTTGCTTCAATGGTTGCTTTTTATTAGTGGTCATAAAAATGAATAGTCAATTATTAAAAATTAAACAAAATACAATCTTATACGATGATACTTTAATCAGTGAACCTGATGAGAATCTTTTTGACCTTGAATTCTGGGCTAATGAACAAGAGACACGAATAATAAACAAAGGAAGAGGAAAGGTTTTATTAATAAATTGTCAGGGCCTTCCGTCTGTTTTAAAGCACTATTATAGAGGAGGGTTGGTGAGCAAATTTTTAAGCGAAAAATATCTTTGGCAAGGAGAGAGTAATGCACGATCAATCAAGGAATTCAGAGTTTTACAAGAAATGTTTCAGGCTGGATTACCAGTTCCTCGACCGATAGCAGCTAGGGTTAATAGGCAAGGTATCTTTTATACCGCTGATCTTATTACGTCAAGAATAGATAATTCATCTTCAATGGGAGATCGCCTGAAGGAGAACTCTCTGAGTTCTGATCTATGGAAAAATATAGGGTCCTGCATTGCATCATTTCACATTAAAGGTTTTTATCATGATGATCTCAATATAGAGAATATTCTAATTGACTCAGATCAGAAGGTGTTTTTATTAGATTTGGACAAAGCTGTTCAAATGGATCCTATTAATAATATGGCTCAAAAGAATATCAATCGGCTTCAACGATCAATAAATAAGATCTATCCAAATTCCAGCAAGCAATTCCCTAAGGCAGAATGGGAGATTTTGCTTGCAGAACACTCCAAGCGGTTGAATCAAGATTAATTATATGGATCCTTGCTACGTGCCGTATTCTTGAATCGTCTGTGCACCCAATAATATTGTTCTGGGTGTTGAAGGATATGCCGTTCTAGGACTGTGTATATATTTTGCATATATCTTTGAGGGTCTGATGTATCAGGATCTACTTCTGGATATATTTGCAACACATAACCTTTCCCATTCTCTAATCTTTTAGCAAAATAGGGGAGCACTGGTGAACCAGTCATTTCAACGAATCTACATATAGCAGAAGTTGTCGATGCTTGCTGCCCAAAAAAATCCACCTAACAGCGTTTTTCCCAGCAA
>Ga0208764_10001257_pt1 | contig 16499 bp, 8 predicted proteins | sample ETNtaG_18_FD_185762 | JGI IMG/M metagenome (GOLD analysis project Ga0208764, IMG submission 185762) | Marine microbial and viral communities from oxygen minimum zone, Eastern Pacific Ocean - ETNP201302SV91 (SPAdes) (version 2) | ecosystem: Environmental > Aquatic > Marine > Oceanic ... | reverse complement strand
TCCTCGTTTCTTTGTTTCAGTCAAACACACGCTCACCGATTATTGGCGCCACCAACCTTGGAATCCATCCATCGCTGAAGAGGGCCCTGCCCGATTGATTGAGTTCCAATGCGAGCGTGAATACGAATTCATTGGCATGGTGCCCAATTGGATGGGTCCAGAGTGGAGTCAGGGCCCAGTTGAGTGCGGAGAAAGAGGTTGGACTGGTATTGCCAACGTGCGTCCGAAGGATTGGGCTGGAAGTTGGATTATTCCACTTGGAGGGGGGTGGTCGAGCCGGCATGCATCCAGTGAGTTGTGGGCCGATATGAACCTACATACTGCTCTCGCATTGACCACCAACCCCGATCGGGATGTTGGTGAGATTCTAACGGAGTGGATATTGGAAAATAATCTGCCAATGGAATCGAAAAGCCTCTTTGAGAAAAGTTCTGAATTAATCCTCAGGCTTCGTTATCTCGATGTCTGGAGAGTCATTGCCAACCAGCGGTGGATGCCCTCAGAAAATTGGTTTAGAGACGATAATTTCGTACCCGGTGCATGTGCTAAGATTGCCAACACTGTTGTCGAAGATGGCATGGCCGATCTGTTGCGTTCCGAGAGATCATTGGCTTCAGCGATGGCGCGAAGTCACTTGATGGAGGCTGAAAATTTGCCAACTTGCCAGCATTCTGAATTCATTCTGTCCTCATATCGTTGGGCACTTCAATTTGCTGAATGGACCGAAGAAACTTGGAATCAATTTCTAGACGCTGCACCCCTTACACGAAGCGAATCCAAAGAACTTCTACTGCGTCGCCTCGACGAAAATCCCCTTGTACCTTTGTCTGTGATGAATTAAGGCGTCCGTCCTCTTCGCGGTTCCATGGAGCGCCTGTTGTTCTCGCGCCTTTGGGAAGAGATTGACTTCGATGACCACCCTCACGATGGAGGGCATGGCGCTGACCCAGAAGGTGAATTCACATTCACTTACACCGATGAAAGCATCAGTGTTGGTGATACAAGGCTTTCATTTTTGATTGGAAATGGTGGTGGTGCTGATTCGATTCACCGCTGGACGACTGAAAGCGTTCAGATGAATGAAGGCCCCGAACGGATGGGCGTCCATCGTTGGTCACTTTCTCCATCATGCTTGTCATCCGAACTTTCCAGTTGGGTGATTGAGCACATCGGGAATCCATTGGAATCGCAACTTGAATCGATGTCGCAGCAACGAGAATTGCTCGATGAAATACGCGGCAGAGTTTCGCCCTTGCTACCCGAATGGACTTGGCACCTTGAAATCGACAACAAAGCGGATCGAATGGGTTGGTATGTGCGTGCACCGAATTCTTGGTGTAGTCTGTTCACCATTTTCGTTGGATTGGGTTGGAATGAATCGATTTCCAGACGAGGCTTTCTTCTGTTTGAACGTGCCCCACCTGGTGAACTCGACCGACCGGACGAAGCCGAACCAAACCGCCTTGACGGGCTTCGAACAGTGGCTCTATGCAATGCCTCAAGGGGGGCACTTTCCCTCCTTTCCGGAGAGATGATGTGGGCTGCTGAAGCACGCCCATTCCCGCTTGAGTTACCAGGTGACGTTGAGTTGTGGCCCCCTTCGATGGGCCGTTGGCCATTGCTCCACGCACGTTCAGAATCCAGTGAAGGTGTAGCTGAATGGGCTGCGACAATTGTAGAAACACTACAACCTGCAATTTCGACCCTTTCGACGACGATCGAGGGCCTCAATTGGCATTGATGGTTAACCCATCGTCATCATAATCCCAAGCGAGAATATCCCATCCTGCTGCTTCACAGGCTGCCATGACAGCCTCCTGTCGGAGCGGTCCAGAAAGTAGGGCTACACAACCGCCTCCACCAGCTCCCAATGCTTTCCATGCTGCAACGTCTTTACTCGCAAGAAGTGGATTCACAACCTCACGGAACGGATCATGTAGCGACATGTCCAGTGCATCGACACCCTTGCATACATCTTGCAACGCTTCGACAACCAAATTACGTCGGTCTTGGTCTAGAGCCTGAGCCATCTTTCGAGCCGCCAATCGAATTGTCATCAGCCCTTGGATGACGCCCTCATCCTTAGCAGCGTATTTTTCCCAAATAGCATCGTGCAAATCACCACTAACATGTGGGATTCCTGTATTTGCGACAATCAAGTGTTTTTGCAACCAAAATCTCGCGCTTCGAGGGGGGTCAAATGGCATTTCTTCTACCGAATCTCCAATAAACATCAGATGATTGAATCCACCATGCTTTGCAGCCCACTGATCTTGGCGGCCCCCTGTATTTCCCAGCAGTGCCTCAAATTGGTAGGCTGCCTCTTCAGCATTGTCCGCTCCGTTGATTGCGGCCATCAATGCAACATTAATCGCTCCAGTTGTTCCCAAGCCGGAACCGACTGGAGCATCACAGCGATAATTCACAGAAAGGCGACCATCATCATCAATTTCCAGTGATGCATGAGCATGAATATTGATCGCCACATTGACGACTTCACCACCGACTTCGTGAGTATATGGTGGGACATCCGTCCAACCACCGGCCAGGTCGAGTCGCACCGGTGCACGGGCCTCTACACGCTTCATCTGACCCACCGAAGGGCGTCGCTCCCTTCATTCCTCCGACAGATGTGAAATCGCATCGCCGATGATGGCTCTTGATCTCTGAAGAATCATTCGTCGCCATTTTTGAGAGCGGGGGTTGAATGCATCTAGCATATCTCTTCGCTCTTTACTCTGCAGAAGTCGCAATGGTGGTTTCCCACTCCATTGTGTAAATCGATTTTCAGCTCGGGCCAATTTTAGCAATGGGATTGGTTTGATGGTGCCAAATTCTTGTGTGATGTTGGTCCATTCTTTTTCTGGGAATCGTGATTTGATTCCAGCCTGAATGCCCCCTCGTATTTTGTATGCAACTCCCTTTTCAGGATCCAATGGTTGTATGCGACCGCCATATCGAATTTTCAAATTGGCTTCGTCAACATCTTCTGCCACCAGTAGAGAATCTACCCCAAAAGGTCCAAGTCCGGTATGGAAATCAATCCAAACGATTTGCTTCACACCCGTCAATCTTCGTTCACACCAATCAATAAAATTCCGACTGGATTCAGCCAATTCCGAACCGCCGTATTGTAGTGATGTAGGTCGTGTATACTGGCCTTCTTGAACCGCTTGTTTGGCATTGGCGAAACCCAATTTGAAAGAGTGCCATGCGGCGCGTATAGTGTAGTATTCCCGTCCGGATTTCATGCTTGTTGGATTCAGCAGATGGTCCAGACGGGCATAATTTTCAGGTTCTCCCTCATAGGCTTCCCCAGGTGGTAAGAAATTTCGATTCAAGTCCGCATTGTCTTCATTGACTCTTCGAAGCCATGCCATTCCCCATGGGTTGATTGCATGAGCGAAAGCGATTGCACAATCATCTGGCAACACCAATTCCTTGGATTGGATCCCCTCCAGTATCCACATGGCTGCGGCCGAGCCGGGAAATCCTTCGACACCGTGAACACCGGATGTATGCAGAATCAACTTCGTTGCATCTTCAGGACCAATCCAAAGGAAATCAGTCGACAACGTTTCTTCATGCGGCCCTTTTTTTGAAATTGCCATTGTTTCGATTTCAAGTTCCATTTTCTCTGCCCGGTCGAGCAATCGTTGCCTAGCCGTCACATATTCTGTGGCGAAGCATCGGTGGATATCCGCATCTTCAGGCATAGCATCGCCTCAGTTGAAGCGCCATGTTCCAATTGTTTTGGCATTCAGTTTGGCAGGCCATCCAGACTTCGAAATTCTCGGTTTCGTGGTTTCATTTTCAAGCAAATCACAACCACGGACATTGAATAGAGGCAGATCTGTCTCGATTCTTCCTTCCCAGACCTCATCTGTTGGGTTGTAGAGGCGGACCACATTTCCATTTCCATCTGCAGCCGGTTTTAGACAAGCGATAATCGGATTTGGCCCCGTCCCCACAAGTCGAATGGGCTGCAACCTTTTGCCACGTGTTCCCTCAGTACAAACCTCATCGAATTCGCCATCGAGTTGTGGTTTTGGAAGTGCGGAGATGATACTTGCTTGGCAGGCATATGTTTCCGCAATTTGGTGGATGTTAGCTTCCACCCATGAGTCCTCATAGGCCATGACTGCCCAACGGGTGCAGTACGAGCCTTTGCATTGAGCCCCTGGAGCCTCAAAAACGGGACCTGCTCGATTTCTACGGCTGGCAAATCCATCTCGGCTGAGATGGCCTGTTGCACGTAAAAGTGTCACAGCGAGAGTTGTACCTCCCTCACCTGTCATCGCTTCATATTCATTTGAGCCTGGACAGAACAATGCCACGCCGCCAGTCTTTTCCTCAACCATCAGCATATCACTGAAGTGATGGGTTGGGACATGTGGTTGTTCCCAATCCGGAAGATGTGGCCAGTTTGCAGGTCTCTCAATAACATCGAAGGCCGCTCCGGCATGCACCTTCTTGGCATCAACACCGGTTGGTATATGCAATCTCAAACGGTGATCCTCGCATGAGTTGTTGACCCATGTTTCAACTTCAACCATGGCATGACCACTTCGCAATGTGATGTAATGGTCGATGGTATTCCATTCCATTTCTTCACTCCGCTTTTGGGTTGCATCATCAAATCGAAGTGGAAGGGCCCAAGCGATGTGAAGGCGCACCGTCGCAGTCCAGTCATCCTGTTGCTCAATTGTGAGGTAGACTTGACGGTTCGCTTCATCGGTGTCGGCAAATCGTTCATCCGTGGCCAAAACGCGCTTTACCATTTTCTCCCCACGACCAGCAGCTTGTGGGACAGGGTGTCCACCTGCTGACCAATCATAGGAATCTCCGGCATCCTCTGAATCTTCCAACCTACCAGCCCCTACAATGTGTCTTCCAGTTGCATGGTCCATGATGTCGAAACGACCATCAGCACGGAACAATACTCGAACTAGACCATTGTCCATCCAATCGGTTCGGCCGAATTCCCCGCCAAGGTTCACAGGTTCTGCTGGTAAACTCGTGGTTCCCCTTCCGGGCAAGATGTGTGCGACCGAAAGTCCAGGTGGAAGGCGATGAACATGAATTCGACCAATCACACGGGGTAATTCGACATTGGCCACACGATCATAATGAACATGTAAATCCCAAGATTTTGGAGTTATTTCCAATCCGGAAGTATCGATTAAACAATCACCAGCGGGTGCTGCCATCTCAATCTTGACAGGCAGCCCATGGTCAAGCCAACAGCGGAATTTTGGAACGGCCAAGTCAATCATCAGTGAACCGGACCACGCCTTTGTCAGCGGGTTATGCAGCAACACTGGAACAGCATCTCTGTCTTCATTACTGAGATCCATTTGTTCGCGCAATTCCATCCTCAAATCTTCTTCCAACATTGCACTAATTTGTTGTGCATGTGTGAATCGAACTTCCATGTCATCATGGGTTTCATCAACACTACATCCACAGATGTCATCATGTGGGTGATTTCGGAGTATTTCACGCCATGCCAAATCTAGTCTTTCGCCCCTGAATCTTCCGCCCTGTGCGCAAGAAATTGCGCTCAATTGTTCGACTCGATCTCTTAACACACGCATGGTCTGATCGTTTGCACGCTTGAGGTAGAGCCTGGCGCTGAAGACTCCTGAGAGGATGTTCCTGTCCCAACCAGAGTGTAGTTCACCCTGATAGCGGAACACTTTCTTCTTGCCCAGCCAACCTTTCAGCGCTTCGATGTAGGCTGGGAATGATGAGTGCTCAAACTTGATTTTTCCATTGAATTTCTGACTTGCCTTGCCAATCAACATGGGGAGGGTGGGTTGTGGATGGGTGTGATCGCTTCCTTGTCCAAATAGCAACACATCGGGTTTCCATCCCAATGCCTCGTGCCTGTCCAGCAAGCGCTGCATACGCCCCATCGCCGTGTCGACATTGACGTCAAGCCCGTCTTTTCGATCGAGTGGCCTGTCTTCAAAACCCCATGCCATCAGATTGGGATAATCCGGGACCTGCTGAACTGCGAGAACCTTTGATTTACCATCGCTAGCATACCAATTGAACACTCCACCGGCCTCTTGGATCCAAGGCCCAGCACCGCGTGTGAAAATGAATGAATCCAGTCCGGCTCCTTTCAGAATCGCTGGTAACTGAGCAACGTGACCAAATGGGTCGGGGACATATCCGACCTCGGAACGTCCACCCCAGCGTTGTGCCGTTCGATGTCCCATCATGAGGTTTCGAACCAAGGCTTCTCCACCCACGATGAACTCATCGGGTAATACATACCAGGGGCCGATATTCAATCGTCCCTTCTTGACCAATTTTTCGATACGACCTGCGTTTTCAGGTTTGACTTCTAGGTAGTCTTCCAGTACGACCGTCTGACCATCTAATTCGAATGATGGGTAGGCCTTTGGATTGTTTTCCATCAAGTCCAACAAATCATCGACCAATTCCACGAGACGATATCGATATTTTTGGAAGGGTAAATACCAAGCCCGATCCCAATGGGTATGGGGGACTATATGTCCTTTCAGTGGTGCATCTTTTAGGCGACCAGTATTTGCTTTCTTGAGTTTGGGATAACGACTACCGTCAGCCGCTTCTTTGGGCATCGGTTCGATTTCTGGAAGTGGTTCATCCTCCTCTTCTTCAGGCTCTTCCCACTTGTCATTCTCTTCAACCACAACGGCAATTTCTTCAGCCTCTTCAGCGGCTTGCTGGGCTGCCAATTCGTCAGCGTCGACAATCACTTCTGCCTCCTGTCCTGTCATTCGAGCAAGTGCGGAATCGAATGTTGATGCCTCCGAAGATTCAGTAGGTGGTGAGTCGGTAACTGGTGGTCCGCTGCGACCCGGCGGTCCACGCGAAGGTGGACCTCTACGACCTGGCGGACCCCGGCTTGGCGGCCCACGCTTCTTTGGAGGTGCCTCTTCAACGAGTTCCGGTTCTGGCTCGGGTTCCGGTTCCGGTTCTGGCTCGGGTTCCGGTTCCGGTTCCGGCTCAGAATCGGAACTCTGGAACGCATCGGACGGAGGCGCTCTCTTCGGTGGCCCGGATGGAGGTCCCTTGGGTGGGCCACTCGGTGGTCCTGATGAAGGTCCACTCGAAGGTCCAGATGGTGGTCCCTTCGGGGGGCTGCGGCCCGGCGGTCCGCGCGACGGCGACCCTCGTGGAGGTGGTCCTCGAGAGGGTGGTCCTCTAGGTGTTTCATCCATATCCTCGTCTTCTTCATCGGAGGTGTCCGGAGGAGCCATGCCACCGCAAGGTCTGCGACCACCTATCAAATTGATTCAGAAGCAAGGAGAGATTCTAATCTCGCTTCAGCCTCTCCCGTAGGGAGAGTTTCGACCAGATTCGCTCCGGGATATCGAAGGGCTGCCGCCACTCCAATCATCAGTGTCTCGTAGGGTAAATCATACTCCTTACAGAGGTGTATTGGTCCCAATAATCGCTCAAACCGACCGAGTTTTCTGTTTGGGTCTCTCGCGTTTCGTTCGATGGGGTCTCGGATGGTTTTATCTTGGTATTTTTCCAATGCTCGATTACACCAGCCATGCTGCTCTTCTTCATCGAAACCATAGGCGGCAACCAATGCTGCCGAGGATTCTCTCCCAGCCTGCAGCGCAAGTTCTGCTATGGTGGAATTGTTCGCGGCATCTGCCAACCACTCGTAACCGACGAGATGTCCGATATAGCACACCATCGCGTTGACACAATTGTAGGTGAACAGTTTACGCGTCAGTTCACGCTCAAAATTTGGTTTTAGGTCGAATCCTTCGATTGTGATTCTTGTTCGTAAAGCATCTCCATCCAAGGGCAATATCCAGTGATCTTGAATCTGCACTGTAAGCGGGTGTTGGTCACTGGTCGGCTCAATGCAAGACCGCAGAACCTGAGCCTGAGCAATCCCCAGATTCGATTCAATGAGGTCCATTTCTTCGGCACTTGCTCCTTCCAACAGTGCGTCACGAACCGCGGTTGCGGGGCGAGGGTGATTTTCTGCCAAGATAAGATCAATGCACCCATTCCTCAATCGTTGACACAACGGCCCGCGAACCGACTGTGCCCATTGGACAAGATGGTCGGCCCCCATCGCGGTCATAATGAGATCAGCTCCACCAAGAACTCCGCCCAAATCATCGCTGGTACTCATGATTTCACAAGCCTTCAATCGTTCTGTTTCTCCGTTTGCGAGATTGTATATTCCCCAACCATCATTCGCCTGTAATTTCTCAACGGTTTTGTCATGGGAATCGATCAATGAAAAGTCCCAGCCCGCTCGATTGAGTAATTGTGCCAAGAATCCTCTTCCAACCTTCCCTGCTCCAAAAATGACGCCCAAAGGTCGTTTTCTAGCCAATTTGGCCACACCCAATACGCTGACTTCCTGACCGGCTTTGTAGAATGCATCACGTGATTCGACCAATTGCTCATTCATTGCAAAACCCCCACCAATCCACATCTCATCAGATTGGAATTGACTGCGCAGTTCACCGATTTCCCTGTTCCGAATTTCAAAATCGGTATCCGTATACGCAGAGGTTGCATTGTAACTCAATGCCGGTAAACATCCAATCGCTGGTAACCAACTCATTCCATCCTGTGGCTCACCATCCACCATGCCAACATGTTCGCTGGTATTGGCAAGGTTGAACACGATTCCAGCCGGCGCATCCAAACCAATCACCCCCGCTGTCAAATCATCACAACCACAGATGACCTCTGCACCTTGAGCGATTCCTGACAGTTTCGAACCCTCTTCAGTTACATCTCCAATCACGCTTTGCGGCAGTTGGAAATATCCCTCGCCACCAAATCCTCTCATCGAGCGTCGATCACGTGCAATGACACCTGTCAGTTCCCAATTGTGCAGATCCTTGAGCTGGACTTCAACACCATTTCCAATAGGCCCATTTTCCGATTCCCATTGTGCTAGACGAGAGGGTACCCATGCACGGGTCGGTGGTAACTGTTGATTTCCTTCTGTTGGCCTTTGGCACAGTTCAGGGAGTGTTTCATGCCAAGGGATGACCCGTCCACAAAGTGCACCATCCCGTATGATAACCGCCGAGGGGCCGTGGGCTGTGATTCCAACGCGGTTGACCTGTTTTCCTTTCTTTCCCAACCAGTTTCGGAGGCTTCCCCATAGGTCTTCTGAAGTGGGCCAAACACCCATTTCCCACGTAGAATCTGGGCTGAGTAAGAGCACTTTGGTGGCACTGGTTCCGACATCGATTCCCAGTGTGAATGAGTCGGACATATGTGGTCCGAGGACGAACCGGTTCATTGCAAGTTCTCTGCGCTGTCCGGCCACGAAATCGGGGTCCAATTCAGCATGCTAAGTCCTGGCTCCAAATCGAGAAACCTTCCTGGTGAATCCGATTGTGCAGCTGTAAGGATATGCCCCTCCAATGGTTGTTCAACAGCTGCTTGGAAGAATCGCCGTACATCTTCGGCCAAGAATGCCGTCGCTTGCAATCTTCCACCTCTCCGCCAATGTTCAGACTCGTCGGGGATGACAGTTCCAATACGAACTGCGATGGTTTCCATGCCATGGATTCTAGCGTGCATTTCAGCCATCACTTCCGCATAGATCTTTGAAGCGCCGTATGTTGAGGTTGGCGACACCCCATCTTCAACACGAATCAGTCGACCGTGCATCGGTCCGCCTTCGGCAAATAGGGGTTCAAGCCCCACTTGGGCCAAGCCGCTTGAGGCGACGATTACACGGCTGATATGAGATGCTTTTGCGCATCGGAAAATCGCGGTTGTCGGCTCGATATTGTTGCGCATCATCGAGACATCATCATTTGACGGATTGGCATCTGCAGCCAAATGGATTAGGCAATCTGAACCTTCGAGAACCGCACACAATTCCTCGTCTGAAATTGATGTCAAATCCATTTCAATGGTGACACGCTTTCGCGCATTTTCATCCTCTGTGTTTCTTCCGGCAGCCAACCAATCCTCCAATGGACGATCAATTCCTGTGACTTCGTGGCCAAGCGATGACAAATGGTCGTGGACGATGCCCCCGATGAGGCCCGCAGCCCCAGTAATCACGACCCGCATGGCGTCTCCAAGTGGTCACAGGTCAAGAGGTTGCCCGAAGGGTGAATGCTATCTCCTTGTGCGTCTTGCGCATCATGTGACTGAAGAGCCAAATCGATTGCTGCCCGCATTGCTTGTGGTGTTGCTTCTTCTTGGTGGTCTTGCTGGAGTTGGAACTTTTCAGGCATGGACAACTGATTCCAGTGATGATACCCCTTCCCCTGACTCTGAACTTGAACCTGAGCCCGAGCCTGAGCCTGAGCCTGAACCTGAGTTGCCTTGTTCCGAGGAACAAATAGCGGTCATCAACGATGGTAACACTGAATGTTTCATTCCAATTTCAAATTTATCATATTCCCCTCCTGAATACATCTTCGTAGGAGAAGGGAGATGGCTGGAGCCCACTTTTGATGGTGATCAAGCAAATGGTTGGGATGTAACTTGCAACGATCCAAGCATCCTTGTTCCATCCAATGGTTCAATCTATTTCTTTGCATCAGACATCGGTCATCTAGATTGCATGGTTGAAGCCACAAATTCTGTTTCGAGTGCTCAATCGAATTTTTCAATCGAATTTTTCGAGCACCCTCCGACAAATATTGATGTCTCGCCCGGCGCTTGGGTGCTGGTGAAAGGACAACCCGTCTCCATTCCAGCACCCAGTATTGAGGGTGATCAAGGCGTTTGGACGATTGAACCTGCATTGCCATTGGGCCTTATTTTCAGCATTATGAATGGTTCCATTTCAGGCGTCCCATTCCATTTAGAAGTGACAAAAGTGTATGTGGTCACAGTCACCAATACCGGTGGCCAAACCAATGCTAGCATTACTCTTGCAGTCATCGATCAACCTCCTGTAAATGTTGGTTGGGGGCAAGAGGAATTGGTGTTGACACTAGGTCTGCAGATGGTCCCATTACTCGTTTCTCATATTGGTGGAGTACCGACATCGTTTGAAATTGAGCCCTCCTTACCTGAAGGATTGCACCTCAATTCTTCCACCGGTCGGATTTCTGGAGCTCCTGACGAACTTCAATTGCTCACATCACATATTGTTTGGTCAAACAATTCTGGTGGTGGCGCCATATCCATCCTTTCGATTACCGTCAATGATGCACCCGTGGCATCCATTGCTTACAATCGAATGCCTCTCGATTTGATTTGGATGAATGATACAATAGACATGTTACCTGAAACCACAGGTGGTGGCGCAATCACTTGGAGCATTGATCCGGGACTTCCTCAAGGATTGAATTTCAATTCATCAAATGGGCGAATATTTGGTTCTGCGGACACGCTGCAACCATGGACCAATCATGTGATTTCAGCCTTCAACACAGGTGGGAACTGTACTGTCAACCTTGGCATTCGAGTCGCCGATTATTTCCCTTCAAATTTGAGTTGGGGTGACACTGAATTTGTATTGGAGGCCAATGAGAGCATCCATTTCCCCGTTGACAATGGGGGCCCCTCAATCATCACATGGACTTTGGATCCACCAATCGATGGTATCTCAATTGATTCAAACGGCACAATCAGCGGAACACCACCGGGTCGAAGTGTGGATCGGCATGCGTGGACAACACATACTGTATGGGCCAACAACAGTGGCGGTTCTTTGGGCGTGAATCTCACTTTCGCGATTCACGATTTGGATGCGGATTACGATGAACTTACCATTCGACCAGTTGGCAGTGTAAACTACGGTAGTTCCTATCCTTCTCTCATTCTACCCTTCGGGGAATGGGCCTTCCCCGTGGGTCTCGATGGTTTGGATCGCCCCACCGTATCAGCGTCCCACGCTGGTCAAGGACGAATTGTCGGGTTTGGTCATGAAGCGATGGTTGCCAAAACCAGTGGAGCTCATGGAAATCTAAGTCTCAACGCTCTGGATTGGGTTTGTGATGGACGTCAACGTGTTGGTCTTGAAGCGTCGTTCAACGGATGGAAGGACACATTGCTGAGTGAAGGATATTCAGTCATCACTTCAGCAACACCCGCAGATTTCCACAACATGGATTGCTTTGTGACAGAATTCTGGAATTCATATTCCGATACAGAAAACGCTCAGATTGAGAATTGGTTGACAGCTGGTGGTGGACTTCTCATGGGAGGTCATGCATGGTACTGGTCATATTCGAATAGTGATGCGCCACATAATTACCCTGGGAACAAGATTGCCAAGACGACAGGCCTACTCGTTTCTACAACCAATATCTACACAACGACAACGGTGACCGACATGCATTTGGGGCCGCAATACAGGCTTTACGGGGCCCTTCCTCTCCTACAGCAGCACTTTGCAGGCACCTTGACGCTAACCGGTGATGATGCAGACCAAGTCGCCAACACGGTGAATTTGTGCGCCTCAAATTTGCCGCTTGATTTTACTGCATACTGGAGTGCGGTTCGTGCGCTTTCGAATACAACTGGTTGGTTCCACATCGATTCACAGAACCAATATACAATGGATGCCGATGAAATCGATGATCTACTCCTAAATGTCCAAGAACAATTGATGCAGAAATTACCCGCCTCTGAATTGATTGTTCACCCGTCTTCATTCTCATTTCCCGGCCCGGTCAATGCAACGGCCCCTAGACTGAATCGCACCCTCCAAATCGATGGTGATTTTGCCGGTTTACCTTCGAGTTTTGGCTACGCAGGTGCCCGTTCAAATGGGCGCATGAGCACGGGGCTGTATGCAGCACCAGGTGATGTTGTGAATGTCACGTTCCCCTCATGGATTGTCAATCAAGAAGTCTACGTTTTGATTGGTGCGCATACAGACAATTTGTGGGGCAAGGACACACTGGATCGGCACCCTCGGATACACCGTTGGTGGCCTGTTGACAATACTTCGATGGAGGTTGGCAATTCGTTTGGTGGTGCAATTTATGTCGCTATCGCAGCGGGTTCAACACTTGGGGATTTCAGTGTCACCATCGAGAATGCAGTCGAGATGCCGTGGTACCAACATGGCATTACAAATCTCAGTGATTGGCAAAATAACCTCCGTAATGCACCGGCCCCTTCCGCCGAACTGTCCTCAGATTCGTTCATTCTGACAGTTCCTTCCAACTATATTCGAAATCTCGATGACCCTGACTATGCGATGGATTTCTGGGATGCGGCTTTACAGTTGGAACACAACCTATCTGGATTCACACCATGGCCTCGAATTGAGCGTGCTGTATTCGATGTTCAGATTAGCGGTGGTTGGATGCACAGTGGCTATCCATTCATGGCCCATACAGCCAGCGTCGCCGGTGTCGTGAATGGCACCTACATGTATGAAAATGGAGATTGGGGCATGTTCCATGAACTGGGTCACAATCATCAATGGATGTCCTCGACATTGCCAGGGAATACAGAGACAACTTGCAATCTGTATTCGATGTATTTGATGGACGAACTAGTCGGCCTTACCGGACATGGGGCAATGTCACTAAGCAACCGGCAGGCTCGAACTGAGACTTACTTCAACAACGGCGCTCAAATTTCCTCTTGGTCGGTCTGGACCGCATTGGAAACACATATTCAAATCCAAGAAGAATTTGGTTGGGCTCCGTTTACCGCAGCCTTCCAAGAATATTATTACAATTACACCAGCCAACCCTCTGGTGATTCAGCGGAATTCAACCAATGGGCTATTCAAATTTCGTTGAATACCGGTCACAATTTGCTGCCGTTCCTAAACGCTTGGGGTTTCCCATTGATTCAGTCAAGTTGGGATGCAGTCGATCACTTACCGGTGTGGAACACCGATCCGCTCAGGGGTTGGGTCAACGAATATGATGCAATTTTCCGGGACACCAATACGGCCAATATTAACAACAGTGCGGCCGATCTTGAATGGGATGTCTACGACAATGGAACAAATACGAATATGACTGTTTGTTGGGGGCTATTCGATGGCGGTAACAGTACAATGAGTTGGACAAATTGTGCGAATTTAGGAACTACAGCCGTGGGTGACTGGCAACATTCGGTGAGTGGATTAGTGAGCGGACAAACTTATCATTGGCGTGTAATGGGTGAAAATGGGAATGGTCAAACTTGGACAGATGCCGAGTCATTCATCACAACATAGGCATCCGTCACCCTCATGACTGATTCGCGGCCGTAGGCCGCGTGATGTCCGACGTCCTCGAGGCGGAAATTGTTCATTCTGGCGGTTTCAAGACCGGATGGATTGATGTTGGTGAGAAAGATACTTTCCGCTATATCTGGTGTTTCTTTTTCTATCTTGGATTTATTTTACCATTTGGTTTCATGTCTTACTGGACTCATACAATTGCAATTGGCGAATTGGATATGAACAAGTATCTGGTTGCATCAATGTGGATGGTTGCTTCAATCCCATTTTTCCTACGACCGATTTGGGCCCAACCAGTTGAACGTCTGCAAGCATTACCATTGGGAAAGCGTCGATCTTGGATGCTCTTTGGTTCATTAGGACATGCAATTCTTTTCATTCCATTAGGATTCATTGACATTGGCGAACAACCGTGGTTATTCATTGGTGTAATCGTCCTCTGTATGATTCCAAGGCTATTCGCTGAACAAGCGGTTGCAGGGATGATGGCTGAAAGTGTTCCCAAATTAGGTCAATTCAATTCAATCATTAATTTTGCTTGGCGTGGTGGAGGTACAATTTTGATTCTTCTAATGGGTTGGTTTGTAGCAGCCGGAACAGAAAGTCCATTTTACAAAGATGGTTCATTAGATTATGCAGCGGTTCAACTTACTACTGTCATTATTGGCTTTGTAGCCGCTTTATGTGGAATTGGAATTACACTACTAATGAAAGAGGGTAAAGCCTTACGGGGTCCGAATTCTAAGAAAAAGGAGAGGTTTGCAAAAACTTTGCAATCCGCTATTGATGACGATTCTCTACAATTTCCTGAAAATGCCTCCACAGGGCAAAAAATACTTGCAGCAATGCGGACGAAAACTGCCTGGTTGGTCTTACTTTGCTGCTTTTTACTTCCACTTGGTGATGGGTTTGAGGCATGGTTCATCAATTATCAAAAAGAAGTCATGGGATTCTCAGCAGCCAAAATCACGTTCTGGTCAAATATTTTCATTATTTCTAAATTTCTAGGAGTAATTGGTCCTTGGTTGTCTGATCATTATGGCCGTTCGAAGATGCTTAGGTTGTATGCTCTTGGGTCAATTAGTTGCTATCTTGGTTTGGCAGGGGCAATGGCTTTCGGAGCACCTGAAATCGCAATTCTAATTCTCTGGATGCCAACATTGTTTCTCACGGATTGGATGATGTTCACATTCATCACGATATGGGCTGAAGTTAGCGATCCAAGATTGGGTCCAACCCACATGTCACTATACCAAACAACTCATGCCATATCTGGGACTTTTATCATGGTGGGATTGGGAGGTCTTCTCTTGTATGCATCAGGCGATTCCTATCCTTTGCTCTTTGCAGCAGCAGCTTTGGGACCAGTCTTAGGTTTGAACCTCTTTACTAAATTCAAGTTAGAAGAAGAGGTGCGTGGAACGGATATCATTGATATTACTGAACGAGTGGAAAATATCCAAGCAAAATTAGCTGCAACCCCATGGGGTGTAGAACCTGTGGACAACTCTAGTCGACGAAGGTTGGCCATTGCAACTGGTATCGTGGGGATTTTACTTACTGCTGTTTTATTTGGTGGTTCAAAGTTTTTATTTGATTGGGATGAAGAGAATACTACTGAGAATTGGACCTTAGGAGATTGGAATCAAACTATAATTTTTGTTGAATTCGCTCAAACTACAGGTGGTGCTCCGGTAACGGCTACCTTCGAAGTCCCTTCTTCTGAAGGTGGTGTATTGTTTGGTAATTTCATGGTCTTGTATGAAGGCGACAATAGTGCGGGCACATCCAATGTGGAATGGAAGGTTGAATTTACAATGCCCAGTCGTGGAAACTTCTCAGATGGTGGTAACGCCTCATCATGGAGCAATGAGGCTAATTGGCAAAGCCTCATGGATATCTCATTTGATGCGCAGCAACCAAATTTGACCGGCTACGAATCAGAAGAGGATTTACTGCAAGCCCTAGATAGTATTTCACGAGAAATGTGGTGGGGCCATTCGAGGGGGACTTGGACTCTAAAGGTGACCCCTACTGACTTGGGGTTATTACCTGGAAATCAAGCGACATTCAGGCTAATTATGTCAGCCACTCATTTGGTCAAACCATCAACTGTACTGCAAGACGGATTCGTGAATGTGTCCACTACTACCTCAGAGGTTTCACATACCTATGGGCAAGCAATCGGGGTTTTAATTGGGTTTCCTGTGTTACTAGCCACACCTTTCCTTGTCTGGGTAGCGACCCAAGATCCTGAGAAAATATTGGATTAATTACCACTCTGCATGGCTTCCATCTGGATGCGACCATACACTTGGTGGATGTGGATTCCACATGTCCATGTGTT
>Ga0208764_10001256_pt1 | contig 16512 bp, 17 predicted proteins | sample ETNtaG_18_FD_185762 | JGI IMG/M metagenome (GOLD analysis project Ga0208764, IMG submission 185762) | Marine microbial and viral communities from oxygen minimum zone, Eastern Pacific Ocean - ETNP201302SV91 (SPAdes) (version 2) | ecosystem: Environmental > Aquatic > Marine > Oceanic ... | reverse complement strand
GCGATGAAAAAATAAAATCCCATATACTTAAATCTTCTATGTTTGCAGTGGCTAAATCCGGAACAATTTCCTTAGAAATTTGTAATGCAAAAATACCATCTATAATTATTTATAAAATGGGTATGATTAATTTTTTTATAGTTAAAATGTTAGTCAAAGTTAAATTTGCAAACATTATTAATATTGCCGCTAACGAAGAAGTAATTCCGGAATTATTACAATCTAAATGTAATCCCACTAATATTTACAATACTGTTGATAAACTTTTAAGCGATAAACAATCTTTAGAAAAACAAGTAACAAAAACTCAGGGAATAATTAATAATTTTAAAACCAAAGGATCTTCTGAAATTGCTAGCTCAATTTTGGTAAACAATCTTTAAAGAAACATATCACTATATTGACTGTCTGATATATCTGAAATTTTTTTAGTAACCACGTATTGATGTAAATTTTTCCATTTATTTTTTGAATTATCAAAAGGATTTTTGAATCTGTGAATTGTATCCTTGATAATATTGTCCATCAAAGGACTAGGTTTTTGTTTTGTATAACTATAATAGACCGATTTTGAATAATCTAAATCCTTACTTAAAATTTTAATACTTTCCTGAGTCATAGATTTAAAATCATTAATTATATTCTTATTTGAATTAGCAAATTCTTTTGAAGCAAAAACATCCAAAGCACAAAAATTAGGTATCTCGACATCTTCTAAATATATTTTTTTAACTTCCAAACCTTCTAACTTAGATTCAACTCCTTCAAAGTTTTCAAAGCACAGCCAAGCCGCATCAAATCCAGCTTTTAGATGTTTGATGTGGTAGAAGTCATTAGCAACAATTTTTATACTATTATTTGTTTTTCCAATTTTTTTTAAATGTTTTTGAAGAATATCATTCGCTATTTTGTCAGTTACTGGATTACTCACTGGTGAAGTTATTTTAACTTCTTTTCCATTAATAAGATTTTCATAGCCTTTGGTCGTAAAAATAATACCTCCATTGGTTTCAAAAAAGTTTCCAATTGAGCAAATATTTTTTTGATACTTTTCAATCAAGTGTAGAGGTTCATTTGTAGCGAGCTGGATATTATTATTAGCTAGCTCTTTAAAACCATCGTAGTGACCTTCGGGTTCTATAATTTCTAATTCGATATTATTTTTTTTATACAAGCCTTTGTCTAAACCTACGATAAAAGGTAGGTGATCAGGATTTATAAACCACTCAAGTGCTAATTTTAATTTCATACTTTCCTCACTGAATTACCGGTCAGGTTCAAAGGGTATAATCTCAGTCTGTAAAGACACCCCTCAATAAAAAATATACTAAGCTTTTAATCTTTTAACAACCACATCTTTGCTAAGAGAAAGAATAATATCGTAGATACCAGGGCCAAATTTGGAGCCTGTTAAAACAATTCTTAAGGGCTGACCGACACCTTTAAAGTTTGTTTTATGTTTATCAATTAATCCCTTAACTGTTTTTTCAAGATTTTCTTTAGTTACTTTTGACATTTTTTCAAATTCACTAAGAAAATCTTTTATAATATTTTTAGAAGCAGAATCTAAAAGCTTAGAATCTTCAGGGGAAATTTTAATATCATCTTGTAAAATATATTCAGAATTACAATAAATATCATCAAGCGTTTTAGCTTTATTTTTTAAAAAACCCATGGATTTAAGAATAGATTTATCTTTAGAAGAATCTACACTTGTTCTAAATTTTTGAGAAAAAATTTTAAATAATTCAAATAATTTCTTTTCATCCATATGTTTAATGTAATGTTCATTTAAAGAAAGTATTCTGGTTAAATCTAATTTTGATGGAGATTTTCCAACTCCTTTCAAATCAAAAAGTTCTATACTTTCCTCTAAAGTAAAAATTTCTTTATCTTTATGAGACCACCCAAGACGTAAAAGATAATTTCTAAGAGCATCAGATAAAATTCCTTTTTTAATATAATCGCCTATAGTTGATGCCATATCCCTTTTCGAGAGCTTAGACCCTTTTTCACTATGAATAAGAGGGATATGAGCAAACTCAGGGATATTCCATTTCATAGCTTCATAGATTTGTTTTTGTTTAAAAGTATTTATTTTATGATCATCGCCTCTTATGACATGAGTAATCTTCATCAGATGATCATCAACTACGGCAGACAATTGATAAGTAGGTGAACCATCTTGTCTTAAAATAACAAAATCTTCTATAATAGAATTCGCGATATTGACTTCACCCTGAACAAGATCTTTAACAATGGAATTTCCAGAAATTTTACTCTTAAATCTAATTACAGGTTTAATGTTTTTTGGAATTTCGATATTTTTAGGATCTCTCCATTTTCTATTGTAGATATAAGGTATTCCTTGTTTTTTACACTTTTCTTTCTGTTCTTTTATCTCTTCCTCGGAACAGTAGCATTTATATGCAAAACCTTTTTTCAAAAGTTCATCAGCAATTTCTTTATGTTTATTGATATTTTTAGATTGAATATACTCTTTATCATCATGCTTTATTCCAATCCAAGCAAGAGAGTCTATAATTTGTTTTTTAAATTCTTCTTTTGATCTTTCTTTGTCAGTATCTTCAATTCTGAGATAAAATTTACCTTTATTTTTTTTAGCTAACAACCAATTAAATAGAGCTGTTCTAACACCTCCAATGTGCAAAGGTCCTGTGGGTGAGGGTGCAAACCTACAAATAAAAGACATGAATTGAAATTAAACTATTTTAATTGAAGTTTCTATATAAAGAAACCAATTTTCCTTGAATCTTAATTCTTTTTGCTGCGTATATTTTGGTATCGTATTTCTTGTTAGCGCTCTCTAGAGCAATGGTATTTCCTTTTTTTCTAATTCTTTTTAAAGTTGCTTCTTCGTTATCAATCAGAACTACTGCTATTTGACCATTGTCTGCATTTGAACTTTTCTTAATTATAACTGTATCGCCATCATTAATACCTGCTTCGATCATAGAGTCGCCCTTAACTCTTAATCCAAAGTGATCATCGTTTTTATTAAAGTCAGCAGGTAAATTAACTTTATCAACTTCTTGTTGTATTGCTTCTATAGGTGTACCTGCCGCTATTGATCCAAGCACTGAAATTTTACTAGACTTGCTAGTATTTTTGTCCAATCCACCTTTGATCACACTTGGTGTAAAACTATTAAATAAATCGTGTGCACTTGCGTTTTCAGGAAGTTTAATTACTTCAAGAGCTCTTGCTTTGTGAGCCAATCTTTTTATAAAACCTCTTTCTTCTAGTGCTGATATTAATCTATGAATTCCAGATTTCGACTTAAGGTTGAGTGAATTTTTCATTTCCTCGTAAGAAGGGGATACACCCGTCGATCTAATTTTTTTATTAATAAAAAGTAATAAGTTTTTTTGTTTTTTTGTAAGCATAGAACAAATCTCGTACATTTATGTTCTACAAAAGTTCTACTATAATATCAACGTCAAATTAGCCTTAAATTACGGGTTTATTTGAACGATTCTTTTTAATAGAGACGAGTTTTTGTTCAGATCTTTAAGGAGTGATTCACCAATAAGAAAGTTATTTATTTTTGTTTTCTTTACTATTTCTTCTACTTCCTTTTCTGACTTTATTCCGCTTTCACAAACAAGCGGACCAGAATGATTAATTAAAACTTTGTGCAAGTCGTAAGTTGTTTTTATGTCTGTTTTTAAAGTTTTAAGATTTCTATTATTAATACCAATTATTGCGTTTTTAAAATTAAGTGCATTTTTTGCTTCCGTATCTGTGTGAACCTCTACTATTGTACTTATATTTAGTTCTTCAGCAACATGGTATATTTCTTTCGCAGTTTTTTCATCAATAGCTGATAAAATAATCAAAACAGCATCTGCCCCAAAACTTTTGGCAAGATAAACCTGATAAGGATCTATGAAAAAATCTTTACACAAAACAGGTAATCTAACTTCTCTTTTAACCTCATCAATGTCTTCCATTTTTCCTTTAAAATAATTCTCTTCTGTCAAAATAGAAAGGCAAGATGCCCCAGAATCCAAGTATTGTTTTCCAATCATTTTAGGATTGTAATTTTCTACAATAATTCCTGCAGACGGACTTGCTTTTTTTATTTCTGCAATAACAGAAACTTCATTTTTATTCAATTTTTCTTTGAAATTTAAGTAATTTTTATACGAAGATATTTTCTTTTTAAGGTCTTCAATTGTAAAAGAGTTTTTATACTTTTCTACACTGTTTTTTTTATCGGAAATTATTTTTTCTAGTATATTGCTCATGTCACAAGTTTCGAAATGTGATTAATAACTTTTCCCGAGAGTATATGCTTTCTTAGTTCTTCATAACCTTGTTTAAAGGAATTTGATTTTTCTGCCACAAGCAAACCAGCGGCAGCATTTAGAGATACAGCGATAGAAAAATCATTATCTTTTCCTTGAAAAATTTCTTTTATTTTTCCTGCGTTATATTCAGGATCTTTTCCAACGATACTGTCAAAACTACCTGCTTTAATACCCAAATCTTTAGGATTTAAAACAAATTCTTTTATCTTTCCATCATTGAGTTCAACAATATCTGTATTTGCATACGGAGAAATTTCGTCAAGTCCATCCTGACTATTAACAATCAGTGCTTTTTTTAAATTTAAATTTTTTAGTGCTTCAGCAAAAATTTTAAGTAACTTTTTATCAAAAACCCCAACAACCTGCCTTTTTACTTTTGCTGGGCTGCTTAAAGGTCCAATTAGGTTAAATATTGTTCTTTTACCAATTTTTTTTCTAACCGGACCAACATATTTCATAGCTGAATGATAACCTGGGGCGAACATAAATCCAAAATTGTTATTATTTATGCCTGTCTCCACTTCTTTAGGTCCAAGATTAATATTTATATTTAGTTTTTCTAAAACGTCAGCAGAACCACATTTTGAAGAAACAGATTTGTTGCCATGCTTAGCAACTTTTACTCCAAAACTAGACAATAATAATGCTGCAGCTGTAGAAATATTTAGAGTATTTTTTCCATCTCCCCCGGTACCACAAGTGTCCACTGTGCCGTCTGGCACATTCACTTTAGTTGCTTTGTCACGCAAAATATAAACACCACCAGCTATTTCGTCAGATGTTTCTCCTTTAGCGGAAGAAGAAGTTAAAAAATCGTGAATTTGTTCTTCTTTAACCTTTCCAGACATCATGTTTTCAAAGGCAGATTTACTTTCTTCAAAAGTTAAGTTTTTTTTATTCTTTAATTTTTTAATGATTTCATCCATTTTATTTGTAATTTAAAAAGTTTTTTATTAATTTCATCCCTTCTTTTGTATTTATGCTTTCAGGGTGGAATTGTACTCCATGCAAATTGTATTTTTTATGCATGATTCCCATTATTACATTATCTTTTGTTCTAGCCGTAATTATGAAATCTTTATTTAATGTTTTTCTGTCGATTATTAGACTGTGATATCTGGTTCCTACAAGGTTATTCTTTACATTTTTAAAAATACCAACTTTGTTGTGAGCAATTTTGCTGGTTTTTCCATGCATAAGTTTTTTAGCATTTATTATTTTGGAACCAAATGCTTGTCCGATTATTTGATGACCTAAACAAACCCCAAGAATTGGAATTTTTTTAGCTACTGATTTTACAATTTTTAAACAATTTCCAGCTTGATTTGGTGTACCTGGTCCAGGTGAAATTACAATTTTCTTATATTTTCTTTTTAAAATTTCTTTTGAATCGATCTTGTCATTCCTGACTACTTCAACTTTACACTTTAGAGACAAAAGGTAGTGATAAAGGTTATATGTAAAGCTATCGTAATTATCTATTAATAAAGTTTTCATTTAGTTTATTGCTTTAAGCAATGCTTTAGCTTTGTTTACTGTTTCATTGTATTCATTTTTAGGATTACTATCAGCTACTATTCCTGCTCCAGCCTGAACATAGATTTTTCTGTTTTTAATTAATGCTGTTCTTAAAGCTATGCAGGTATCAAATTCTTGATTTGCTGTAAAATATCCTATCCCACCTGCATAAAGTTTTCTTTTTGAAGTTTCTAATTCATCAATAATTTCCATTGCTCTTATTTTGGGAGCACCACTAACGGTTCCTGCTGGAAAACCTGATAAAAATGTTTCAAAAAGAGAAAAGTTTTTTGCCAATTTCCCTGTTACATTAGACACGATATGCATCACATGTGAATATTTTTCCACCTTAAATTTTTCTGTTACTTTAACACTATTGGTCTTAGATACTTTCCCAACATCATTTCTTCCAAGATCTAAAAGCATTAAATGCTCGGCAAGTTCCTTGGGATCTTTTAATAGTTCTTTGGTTAATTTCTTATCTTGTTTTTTGTTTTTTCCTCTAGGTCTTGTCCCGGCAATTGGTCTAATAGTTACTTCTCCATTTACTAGCCTTACCAGTATTTCAGGACTACTCCCTAAAACTTGGAAATCTTCGTAATTAAAATAAAACATAAAAGGCGAAGGATTTAAAATTCTCAATGTATTATAAATTTCTATAGGAGGCTTATCAATTGAGGCCTCAAATCTCTGACTCAACACAACCTGAAAAATATCACCTCGTTTAATGTAATTTTTTGCCTTCAATACAATATTTTTAAATTTAGATTTAGAAATATTAGATTTTACTTTTATATTTTTTTTGCTTCTGTGAAAACCAGAGGGAAGCTTTATATTTCCATAATGACTTAATTGAAGAAAGGTATTTTTAATTTTTTCATACTCAAACTTATAATTGCTTATTTTTTGTTCTTTAAAAATATTTTCAATATAGAAAATTTTCTTTTTTATGTTGTCGTAAATAATTAAATTTTTAGGCCTCATCAGTCTTATATCGGGAATATTTATATCATTTTTACATTTATCGGGAATTCTTTCAATTAAACGTATGATGTCATAAGAAAAATATCCTACAAGCATCGACGACATTCTCGGAAGCTCAGCTGAAGATTTTACCTTAAAATTTTTTAATAGATTGTCAAGATAAGCAAGTATGTTTTTTTTGATTATTCTTTTTTTTTTAAAATCATCTTCAATAATTTTATTTTTTTTTATATTAAAAATTTTGTCAGGGTTAAAACCTATTATTGTATATCGACCTCTAATTACACCTTTTTCTACAGATTCAAATATAAAACTATTTTTTTTGGAAAGAATAAACTTATATAGATTTTCCACAAAGTTATAGTTTTTGCAATTTTCTTTGTAGTAGATTGCTTGATTATTTTTATTTTTGTGTAATTTTTTAAAGTTTTCTAAACTTGTACTTAATTTCATCAAAATGAATTTTCTATTCTTTTAAGAACTGTGTTTTTTATTTCAATTTTATAATTTGTATTTATATATTTATCGTAAGATTTATAAATTTTTGAAATATATTGAGCATTAGCTTTCTTTATATATTTTTTATAGTCATCCGAATCAAAATTAATCTTAGGATTGTTTTCATCAACAATGTTTACTAAGTAGTTTATTTTTTCACCTGCCATTACAAAAATTTGTCCTTTGTTAAATTGATACATTTCTTGCAATAATTTACGGCTAAATTTTGAAGTATCCTTAATATTTTTTACTGTTGCTGAATTAATAGAAACATTATTTTTTTTCGCTAGCTCAAGCATATCTTTTTCAAGAAATTTTTTGTTATTGATATTATTTATAAGATTTATAATTTTTTCAATTTGAAAAGTAATTTTTAACTGAGATTCTATCATTTTCTTTAATTCTTTATCTTCAAGAGTTAGCATTTTAGTTTTGGATTCCATAATTTCAAAAATATAATAGTTATTATTAAGATTAATAAATTTAGGAGCTTTCTCATCTTCAACTTTAAACATTTCTTTAAAAGATTTATCGTCTATGTCTTTAAAAGTTGCCCCATCTTCTTTAACTTTTTTTATATTAACAAATCCAATTTTATTAATTTTTTCTTTATTTTTTGATGTTATTTCTTCAAAGCTTTTTCCATCTAAAATAGCATTTTCTAAATCATCAATTTTTTTAAAAAACTCTTCATCAAAAACTTTCTTTCCGATTAATATTTCTGGAGATAACTTCAGATATCTAATTTTTTTATAAATATCCTTAAATGAATTTTTATTTTTTTCATAATAAGTTTTAATTTCATCTTCAGGTATTTGTTTCTTCTCATAAATTTCGGTTAAATTTATATAATTAATTTTTTTAATTCGATTTTCTTTTCTATACAAATCGTTAACAGCAAAAATTGGTAATTTTATTCCACCAGAATAAAAGTTTAAAAGTTGATCTTTAAGTTCAGTCTCTTTGACTAAAGTTTCATAAAAAGGTTTTGTCAAACCATTAGACAACATAAATTTTTCATATTTTGTTTGAGAAAATTTTCCGTCTTTTTTAAATTTTTTATCGTCTGTCAATTTTCTAAATAAAGATTTTTCACTAAGCTGGACTCCTTTTTTTTCACTTTCCATGGATATAATTTCTTCACTTATATAGTTCATTAAAACTTGTTGTAATAATTCAGATTTGCCACCAGCTCTCTCGATGTCTTCTTTGGTTATATTTACTCTTTGAAGATAAGATACAAATTTTTGTGAACTAATTTTTTCATCATTTATTTCAGCTACAATGTTCTGCTTCCCGCTGAAACTACCGCTCATACCAAAGCCTACAACAAAAGCTACGGCTATTAGACCTATAACAATCTTCCCTAAAAAGGACTTAGAAAATTTTCTTATTGATGACAGCATAATTTTAATTTAAGAAATTTAAATTAATTATATTAAAAAATCTATAAATTAAAGTGTTTAATTAAGGCTAAGAGATGAAGTATTTTATTGGAAATTGGAAAATGTTTGGAATTCCTGGATCTATCAAAATTATAGATAGAATTCATAATTTTTTAATTAAAGATAAAAAGAATAATAAAAAATACCAAGTAGTAATCGCTCCTCCACACACTTTGTTGCAAGATTTTTCACGTAAATTTAAAAATAAAAAAATTTCAATTTCTGCACAGAATTGTTTTCATAAAGATTATTTCGGAGCACACACAGGATCGATAAGTGCTTTCATGCTAAAGAAAGTGGGTATCAACCATGTGATTATTGGACATTCTGAAAATAGAGCATCTGGTGAAAATGATGCAATTATAAAGGAAAAAATTTTTACAGCTATGCAAAATAATTTAAATATAATTTTTTGCATAGGAGAGAACAAGAATCAAAAAAGAAAAAAATTAACTCTAAAGGTGTTGAAAAAACAAATAACTAATGCTTTGAAGAAAAAATATAATTTAAAAAAAATTATAATTGCATATGAGCCAGTGTGGTCTATTGGAACTGGAAAAATTCCAAAATCGATCGAATTACAAAAAACTGTTGTTAATATAAAAAAATTTTTAAAGTTGCAATTTAGAAGCAAACACAATTTTAAAATATTATACGGAGGCTCCGTTGATAACAAAAGTATCCATAATTTTAAATTAATCAAAGAATTAGATGGTTTTTTGATTGGAGGAGCTTCAAAATCATCAAAAAAATTTATTGATATAATAAAAAACTTCTATAAATAAGCCGTATGGAAACCATCCTAATAGCAGCAAATGTCGTTCTAGCCTTAATATTAATTATATTGGTTTTGTTACAAAGATCTGAAGGTGGAGCTTTGGGATTGGGTTTATCACAGGATAATTTTGCTTCCTCAAGATCGGTTGGAAATATTCTAACTAAATCAACAGCTGTTATTGCTGCCTTCTTTATAATTTCCAGCATAGCGTTAGTAATTTTATCCAGGGGAGACCTGCAAGAAATGCAATCAGTTATAGAGAAAATTGAGGAAGAAAAAGATTCAGACTCTCCAAAAATTCCAGAATCTGAAAAATAAACTTTATTTTTTAATAAAAACTAGGTATAGTGTTCTTCCATGGCGCGATATGTATTCGTTACTGGCGGCGTGGTATCCTCTTTAGGAAAAGGTCTTTCTTCCGCTTCTCTAGCATCATTACTTCAATTAAGAGGTTTTAAAGTAAGAGTCAGAAAATTAGATCCATATTTAAATGTTGATCCAGGAACAATGAATCCATTTCAACATGGTGAAGTTTTTGTAACAGATGATGGTGCCGAAACAGATTTAGATATTGGTCACTACGAGAGATTCACAGGAATTTCTGCTACGCAATCAGACAATATTACGACAGGCGGAATTTATAGTGACATAATACAAAAAGAAAGAAGAGGGGATTATTTAGGAGGAACTGTCCAAGTAGTTCCTCATGTTACCGATAGAATTAAAAAATTTATTTCTCACAATGTAAAAAATGAAGATTTTATAATTTGTGAAATTGGTGGAACAGTTGGAGATATAGAAAGTTTGCCTTTTTTAGAAGCAATAAGACAATTTTCAAATGATGTAGGAAAAAAAAATAGCTTATTTATTCACTTAACTTTAGTTCCTTATTTAAAAGCTTCAGGTGAACTAAAAACAAAACCAACTCAGCATTCAGTTAAAGAACTAAGAAGTTTGGGAATTCAGCCCGATATAATAATCTGTAGATCAGAAAGAGAAATTCCAAAAACAGAAAGAAAAAAAATATCTTTGTTTTGCAATGTACCTATAGATGATGTTATTGAAACTGTTGATGTAAAAACTATATATGAAGCACCAATCAGTTTTCATAAAGAAAAATTAGACGAAAGAGTGCTGTCTTATTTTAATATTAAAGGCAAAAAATCACCCGACCTTAGCAAATGGAAAAATATTACTTCTAGAGTTTTGAATCCAAAGAAAGATGTAAACATAGGGATTATAGGAAAATATGTTAATCTTAAAGATGCTTATAAATCATTAGATGAGGCTTTAATTCATGGTGGTATATCAAATAATGTTAAAATTAATTTAAAGAGGATAGATTCAGAAAATCTAAAACCCGAAAATATAAAGTCATTATTAAAAAATGTTTCAGGAGTACTTATCCCAGGAGGATTTGGTAAAAGAGGCACAGAGGGTAAAATTGCTGCCATAAAATACGCAAGATTGAATCTTATACCTTTCTTTGGAATTTGTTTTGGAATGCAAATGGCGGTTATTGAAGCAGCTAGAAATTTGTTAAATATTAAAAATGCTTCTAGCAGCGAATTCGGTAACAATTGCACACCAGTTGTTGGATTGCTAGAGGAATGGCAAAAAGGCAAAAAGAAAATTAAAGGAAGTGAGAAAAATTTAGGTGGAACTATGAGACTAGGTTTATATGACGCTGTATTAAAAAATAATTCTTTGATATCTAAGATTTATTCTGAAAAAAAAATCAAAGAAAGACACAGACATAGGTATGAAGTGAATATAGAGTATAAAAATGATTTTGAAAAAAAAGGTCTAATCTTTTCAGCTTTATCACCAGACGGCACTCTTCCTGAAATAGTAGAATTAAAAGATCATCCTTGGTTTGTTGGAGTTCAATTTCATCCTGAATTTAAATCAAGACCTTTTACACCACATCCGCTATTTTCTTCTTTTGTTAAAGCTGCAAATAATAGGAATAAAAATTAATGGAAAACAAATCAGTCAAGTGTGGAAAATTAAATATTTCAAATACAAGCCCCTTCACTTTGATTGCAGGACCTTGTCAGTTAGAGAGTGAAAAACATGCACTAGAAGTTGCTACTGAATTAAAAAAAATTACCACAAAACTTGGTGTGGGTTTAATTTATAAAACATCATTTGATAAAGCTAATAGAACTAGTTTAAAAGGCAAAAGGGGAGCTGGTCTTGAAAATTCCCTCCCAGTTTTTGATAAAATACGAAAAGATTTAGGTATACCGGTTTTAACAGATGTTCATACAGCGGAGCAGTGCACAATTATCTCAAAGCATGTTGACGTTCTACAAATACCAGCTTTTTTATGTAGACAAACTGATTTATTGATTGCCGCTGCTAAAACAGGAAAAGTTATAAATGTAAAAAAAGGACAGTTTTTAGCTCCTTGGGATATGGTCAATGTAACAAAAAAAATTGCTGACTCAGGTAATACAAATATTTTAGTTACAGAGAGAGGAGCAAGTTTTGGTTACAACACATTAGTATCAGATATGAGATCCTTACCTATAATGGCAAAGAATGGTTACCCGGTAGTTTTTGACGCAACACATTCTGTTCAACAACCTGGTGGAATGGGAGATAAAAGTGGAGGACAAAGAGAGTTTGTAGAATATCTCGCGCGTGCTGCTATTGCTGTTGGAGTTGCAGCAATTTTTATGGAAACACACCCTGATCCAGACAATGCACCATCGGATGGACCAAATATGGTTCCATTATCAAAAATGCCTGGTTTGTTAAAACAATTAGTTGAAATTGATAAATTAATAAAGAATGGCAAAAATTAAAAGTATCAAAGGCCGACAGGTTTTTGATAGCAGAGGAAACCCAACAGTAGAAGCAGAAGTTTTTTCAGATGACGGTCACAATGCTTCAGCAATAGTTCCATCTGGCGCTTCAACAGGCACTCACGAAGCTTTTGAATTAAGAGACAAAGAAAATAAAAATTATCTTGGAAAAAGCGTCTTCAAAGCAATTGAAAACATAAATGGTCCAATAGAAAAATCTTTAAAAAATATTAATACTTATGACCAAAGAAAGATAGATAAGATTTTAATAGATTTAGATGGTACTGAGCAAAAGAAAAAACTTGGTGCTAACGCAATCTTAGCTGTTTCCATGGCTTCGTGTAAGCTTGCTGCTATAGAAAAAAATACATCTTTGTATAAATATTTAGGGGATTCTAAAAATACTCAGTTACCAATTCCTCTTTTAAATATAGTAAATGGAGGTGTTCACGCAAAAAATAACTTGGACATCCAGGAATTTATGATTCGCCCTGAACAATCAAAATCATTTTCTGAGGCAATAAGAAAGAGCTTCTTAGTAATTCAAAATTTAAAATCAATGCTTGATAATACCAATGTCGGTGACGAAGGAGGATTTGCGCCCAACTTAAAAAACAATGAAGAAGCAATTGAAATAATAATAAAAGCAATTGAAAAATCTGGTTTTAAACCAGGAGAAGATATTTCAATTTGTTTAGATGTGGCTGCAAATGAATTGGATAAAGAAAAAACAATAGAATACTATTCAGAATTGATTAAAAAATATCCAATTAAATCTATCGAGGATCCTTTCGGTGAAGACAATTGGGAATCATGGAAAAAATTAACAAAAAACACAAATATCCAGATTGTTGGTGACGATTTATTCGCTACCAATATAAAGAGATTGGAAAAAGGTATAAAAGATAAATCCGCAAACGCAATATTAGTTAAACTTAATCAAATTGGCACGGTGAGCGAAACATTAGACGCCATAGATCTTGCTCACAAGAATGGTTTTAAGTCTATTATCTCTCATAGATCTGGCGACTCAGAGGATACTTTTATAGCGGATCTAGCAGTTGCAACAAATTCTTCTCAAATAAAAACTGGATCACTAGCAAGATCTGAGAGAGTAGCTAAGTATAATCGCCTATTAAGAATCGAAGAGGAGCTTGGAAATTCTTCAAAAATGGCTAAAATCTAGAAATGGGATTTTTTAAAGTTTTAAAAAAACGAAAAATACTTTTTTTAAATATTTTTTTACTTGTATATATTTCAATCAATCTTTTTATGGGAGAAAGAGGTCTAATTTCGTATTTTGAAAAGAAAAATTTATTAATAGAATTAGATGAAAAACAAACTCTTCTAACCCAGGAAGTAAAGAATATTGAAAACAAAAACAGTTTACTTTCAGAAAATCTAAATTTTGATTTTGTGGACACTTTAATCAGAGAAAAACTTAAATTTGGGAATAAGGAAGAAATATTAATTAAAACAAATGAATAAACCTAGACATCCAGAAAAAATAAATAAGCCATACAACCCCATAAAGAAAAAACCTGAATGGATTAGATCAAAAATTTTAGATACTAAAATTTTTTTTAAAACAAAAGCCGTTGTAAATAAAAATAACCTTAATACGGTTTGCCAAGAAGCTAACTGTCCTAACATTACAGAATGTTGGAGCAAGAAGCATGCCACTTTTATGATAATGGGAGACACCTGTACAAGAGGCTGTGCTTTTTGCGATGTTAAAACAGGAAAACCAGGTCAATTAGATCCTTTCGAGCCTTTTAAAATTTCCAAAGCAGTAAAAGAATTAAATCTTAATCATGTTGTTATTACTTCAGTTGACAGGGATGATCTTGAAGATGGTGGGGCAAACCATTTTAAAAATGTAGTTTTTGAAACAAGAAAAAACAATCCAAATACAACAATAGAAGTTTTAACGCCAGATTTTTTAAGAAAGGGAGATTCTTATAAAAAAGTTTTAGAATCAAATCCAGATGTTTTTAATCATAACATAGAAACAGTTCCAAGTTTGTATTTAAAAGTTAGACCTGGATCTCGTTACTTTGGATCAATTAAACTTTTAGACTTGGTTAAAAAAAATAAACCAAATATTTTTACAAAATCAGGAATCATGGTTGGATTAGGTGAAGAGAAAAATGAAATACTTCAAGTTATGGATGATCTAAGAACAGCAAACGTTGATTTTTTAACAATTGGACAATATCTTCAGCCCTCACCTAAACATCATCCTCTTCAAAGATACTATCATCCCGATGAGTTTAAAGAATTAAAAGATATTGCGTCAACAAAAGGATTTTTATTAGTTGCTTCATCTCCACTAACAAGATCTTCTTATCACGCAGACGAAGATTTTAAAAAATTACAAGCCAATAGGGATGAACAATTAAAATGCCAGCCGCTTCAATAAAAAAAATTATTCCTTGTAGAAAAACTGACCTAATCAATATGATACTTGATATTGAAAAATATCCTGAATTTGTTCCTTGGTGCTTAAACGGAAAGATTCATAAAAGAGATGATAAAGCCGACATGATAGAGATGGAAGCAGATTTGACTGTAGGTAAGAAATTTTTAAACCAAACTTACAAAAGTCATGTAACCTATTACAAAGAAAAGGATAAAATTATTGTCAATAATATTGGGGGTCCTTTAAAACATCTTCAAAATGAGTGGGAAATAAAAGAAATAAACAACCAAAGTGAGATAAGTTTTAAAATTGATTTTGAAATAAAAAACATTTTTTATAATATAATTATGACAAAATCTTTTGATCAAGGACTAAGAAATATTGCTGATGCTTTTGAAAAAAGAGCAATTCAGTTATTTAAGAACACTTAAAATTAATTCTAAAGATTTTTTAACTGCAGTTTTCTGAATATTAGAACGACCTTTGTTTTTAATCAGATATCTATTTACCTTAACTTTATTAGCTCTTTTTATACCTATATAAACTAATCCAACTGGCTTTTGTTTAGTTCCACCGCTAGGTCCGGCTATCCCAGTAATGGAAACAGCAACATTACTTTTACTAATTTTGCTTAAATTATTAACCATTGAGAAACAACACTGAATGCTCACAGCTCCATGCTTTTTAATAATTTGTTTAGGTACTTTTAAAAGACAATTTTTAGATTGATTAGAGTAGGTGACCAGCCCCATACTAAATACTTTGGAAGATCCGCTCACAGAAGTAATAGCACTTGAAAGTATTCCACCTGTACATGACTCCACAACAGACAGTTTAAGTCTTTTTTTCTTTAATAGTTTAACTATTTTTTGAGAAAGTTTTTTCAATTAACTATTCCTACTTTATTTCTTTTTTTGCTTTTTCTAACTTCGTCAAAATACATAATTCTTGTTGGTAGCTCGATCGGTTTGTAATAATCTTTGCATTTATTATAAAGCTGTATTGAAGTTTCATGTCTTATTTTTTTTCCTTGTAATTTATAAAAAGCAGTATTTTCCTCCATTGTGTAACCTTTTTCTTCAAAACATTTTTCAATAGCATCTAAGTTTTTATAATTTAAATATCTAGTTACTCCTGTGCTATAAATTCCAAATTTTTCATATACATATATTTTTGTTTTTGTTGGACCTTTATAATCATATTTAAGTTTATTATTTACCCAAACTTTAAAAAAACCATCGTCTTTTTTTGACCACTTGGCATTAATTAAAATATCAATCCAATTACCAGGCATATCTTTGTTGTCTACCAGCTTTCCTTCATTATAATCTATATCTCCAATCGTTCTTACGACCGTATAACCACTTCTTAATTCCTTAAACATAAATACAGGTTGGCCACTTTTTTGATGAAATTGTCCATAGTTATTGCTGAGTGGATATAAATTTTTATGATCTTTTGGAAAATAAACTGACCATGAAAACCAATATTCACCTTTGGACATCCTATCACCTTCTTCATGTGATGATACTTCGTGACGTTCTCGATCACCTTTACAATCGCTCCAACCACCTTGTTTATCTTTTCCGCAGTCACCATGCCTAAGCTCAAATCTTATAGATTTTTCTCCTGATCTAACTGGATGTCCATCCTTCTTGTTAACAACTTGCATTCCGTAATCTTTATAATATTTACCAGTTAAACTTTTAGTTATTTTTTT
>Ga0208764_10001251_pt1 | contig 16556 bp, 10 predicted proteins | sample ETNtaG_18_FD_185762 | JGI IMG/M metagenome (GOLD analysis project Ga0208764, IMG submission 185762) | Marine microbial and viral communities from oxygen minimum zone, Eastern Pacific Ocean - ETNP201302SV91 (SPAdes) (version 2) | ecosystem: Environmental > Aquatic > Marine > Oceanic ... | reverse complement strand
TATATCTAGATTTCAAGATTTTCCGAGATGATTTGCCCCCGACTCCTGGAACTGAAATGGGATTCCAGGAAGAGACCAGTGTTCACATCGGGAATCTTCCTATTATGGTCAGGTCAGCTAGGTGCAATCTGAACCATAACCATGTAGACGAGAACCGGCGACTTTCACCAGAGACATCTGCAGATGACACTGAGAGATACAAGCATCTTCTAAGAAAGTCCGGGGAGGATCCTCTGGATCCCGGTGGTTATTTCATTATCAACGGAACTGAGAGGGTACTAATTTCTATGGAGGATCTTGCTCCAAACAGGGTTACAGTTGAGAAGAACAAAAAGTATGCACACGAGACTCAGGTCGCGAAGATTTTCTCACAAAAGGACGGAGTGAGGAAACCACTCAACGTGGAAAAGAGAAGAGATGGAATGCTAATGGTAAAGATTCCAAGCGCCGGAACGACACCTATCCCGCTGGTACTTCTGATGAGGGCACTTGGAGTAGAAAATGACAGAGAAATATTTGCCTCTATCGCTGGACCCCCAGAGGCAATGAAGTTCACAGTAGCAAATCTAAACGACGTTCGGGATAACGAGGAATATGGAGTAGACACATCCGAAGAGGCTCTGGCTTGGCTTGAGAAAAAGTTTGCAGCCGGCCAGCAGAAGGAGTATCGAGAATCTAGAATTCAGAATCTCCTTGACAATGAATTGCTCCCCCATTTGGGATCAAACATAGATAACAGGGAGAAGAAAGCAATATTCCTCGGGAGAATCGCTAGACAGGTCCTCGAGATGGCAATAAAGGACAAGGATCCGAACGATAAGGATCACTATGCAAACAAGCGCGTCAGACTTGCGGGCGATCTCATCGAGGATCTTTTCAGAGTAAGCCTTCAACAACTTGCAAGAGATCTGAAGTACCAGTTGGAGAGGCATCACAACCGAAAGAGGGAACTTAGAATCTCCTCGTGCCTCAGGCCAGACGTCTTGACCACCAAGATTATGCACGCCCTAGCAACAGGAAACTGGGTTGGAGGGAGATCAGGAGTTAGCCAACTTCTAGACAGAACTACCTTTCTTTCTGCTCTCTCTCACATGAGGAGAGTCACAAGCCCACTTGTCAGAAGTCAACCCCACTTCGAGGCCAGAGACCTGCACCCCACCCAATGGGGTAGGCTATGCCCCAACGAAACCCCAGAAGGTCAGAACTGTGGATTGGTGAAGAACGCTGCTCAAATGATCGACGTCTCAGAGGAAGTTCCAGAAAACGACGTAAAGGCCCTACTCAAGGAAGCCGGAGTGAACGATAATCCAGATGGTTGGGCTGACGGATCTAGAATTCACGTCAATGGAGATATATTCGGACTCCACAAGAGACCACACAAGCTTGTCAGCCAGTTCAAGAGGAGAAGGCGTTCTGGTAGGATAAGGCCAGAGGTAAGCATTAGACACGATCTCGAAAACCGAGATGTTTTCATTAATACCGATAGGGGAAGAATGCTCCGTCCCCTACTGATAATTGAACATGGGAGCCTTCAGATTACTAAGATGCACTTGGAGGGCCTCGATTCTGGAGAGATTACATTCTCAGACCTAGTTTCAGGGGGGGTCGTTGAGTGGGTCGATGCCGAGGAAGAGGAAGATCTTCTAATTGCTCCAAGGCCTTTTGACTTACCATCACTTTCTCCAAGGAACAAACGCCCCATTAATCCTGCAAAGGTAGAGTGGACCAACTTGGGGGAGCATGGCATATCTCATGCAACTGTTTCTGCAGAAGTGACGATGCCCAATGGTAAGGTTAAGAAAGAGAGTTTCAAGGTCCCACTGAACTACTTCCAAGAAAATATTGATGCTCTAAAGAGAAAGGAAAAGAAGGACAACACAGTTCTAGTTTACACGCACGTAGAGATTGACCCTCAGTTGATCATGGGAGTCTGCGCCTCGTTGGTTCCTTATCCAGAGCACAATTCAACTCCCAGGGTTACCGGAGGGACAGCGATGGTCAAACAGAGCCTAGGCGTGGCTAGTGCAAACTTCCGGCTAAGGCCAGATACTCGTGCTCACGTTATGCACTACCCCCAACGGTCAATTGTTGGCACTAGGGCTATGACCTCTACAAAATTTGATCAGAGGCCCGGGGGTCAGAATTTCGTAGTGGCAGTAGTCAGCCATCATGGATACAATATGCAGGATGCGGTAATTATGAACAGAGCATCTGTCGAGAGAGCTCTGGGGAGGTCTGCCTTCATCAGGACATATAATGCTGAAAACAAGAGGTTCCCCGGCGGCCAAGAGGAGCGAATAGAGGTTCCTGGAACCGGTTTGGATGAGATTAAGGGACTAAAATCTTGGGACTCTTATTCCCACTTGGAACGGGATGGCTTACCAGTCCCTGAAGTAGAGTTAACCAGCCAAGAAGGTGGGAGGGGGATTCTAGTTGGAAAGACAAGTCCGCCAAGGTTCCTCGAGGAGTCTCATGGTGCGTTCCTACAGGCCCAAGAGAGGCGGGAGTCATCAATGATGGTGAGACATGGCGAGCAGGGATGGGTCGACAATATCTTCGTCACAGAGTCTCTAGATTCGGGCAGACTCGTTAGAATCACGCTTAGAACAAACAAGGTTCCAGAGCTTGGAGACAAGTTTGCCAGCAGACATGGGCAGAAGGGGATTATCGGGAGACTAGTTGAGCAAGAGGATATGCCTTTCACTGAAGATGGAGTAATCCCAGACCTCTTGATCAATCCCCACGCCATCCCATCTAGGATGACTGTTGCTCACGTTTTAGAGATGATTGGTGGCAAGGTCGGCTCAATGGAGGGACGAAGAATAGACGGTACAGCATTCACCGGTGAGAAGGAAGAGTCGCTACGTTCAGGACTCCTAAGGAACGGCCTAAGCCACACCGGAAGGGAGTCAATGGTCAATGGGGAAACAGGCGAGAGCTTCCCGGTCAACACATTTGTCGGAGTAATATACTACCAGAGGCTACATCACTTGGTTAGTAGCAAACTGCATGCTCGAAGCAGAGGTAGGGTACAGATTCTCACCAGACAACCAACAGAGGGCAGGGCCCGCCAAGGAGGACTTAGATTCGGAGAAATGGAGCGAGACTGCCTAATTTCTCACGGGGCTTCGATGGTCATCAAAGATAGGCTACTCGATGAGTCGGATGGTTGGAACCTGATGGTCTGCAACACGCCCCGTTGTGGGCATATCGCATACTATGACTGGAAGAGGCGCACAACCATTTGTCCCGTATGCGGTGATAGATCTGATGTCCACTCAGTCCAGACATCTTACGCTTTCAAGTTGCTTTTGGATGAGATGAAGAGTCTTGGAGTGGCTATGAGATTAGAACTGGAGGATAGAAGATGAGTGCCCGCGATGCAGCCAAGATACCAAAGAGAATCGACTCAATTAGATTCACATTGATGGATCCCAATGAGATAAGGAAGATGTCCTCCGTCGAGGTAAAGACAGCCGATACTTACAAGGACGATGGTCATGCATTCAAACAGGGCCTAATGGATCCCAAAATGGGAGTAATAGACCCAGGGATCAGATGCGAAACATGCGGCAACAAGCATGAGGAGTGCCCCAGCCACTTCGGGCACATCGCTCTCGAGCTTCCCGTAATGCACATCGGCTTTACTGGATTGATTAAGACTTGCTTGAAGACTACTTGTAACTCTTGCAGCAAGGCTCTCTTACTAGATGCCCCAGAATCTCATCCAATAGACCCGGAGAAATCTGAACAGGACTACTATAGGGATCGAGTAAATGATATTATTCTGAAGCACGGGGTTGGTGGAAGGGAATTCAAGAAAATCATCAAGGACATCGAGAATCTTTGCGCTGGGCCAAAGAGGGCAATTTGCATGCACTGTGGAGCAGAACAGGGTAAGATAGTTCTCGACAAACCGACAACTTTCAAAGAAAAGAAAGCTGACAAGGGTGAGCACAAATTGAATGCCAGGGACATCAGAGAATGGCTTGAGAAGATACCTGATGAGCACTTAATTTTCGTTGGTATGGAAAAAGATGTCAGCAGACCCGAATGGACCATAATGAAGGTCCTCCCTGTCCCACCAATCACAGTTCGTCCCTCAATTACCCTAGAGAGTGGTGATAGATCGGAAGACGATTTAACACACAAGTTGGTTGATGTTCTCAGAATAAATCAGAGGCTTCGGGAGAATCGTGACTCGGGGGCACCCCAACTAATCGTTGAAGATCTTTGGGAGCTTCTTCAGTATCACTGCACGACATATTTCGACAACCAGACTAGTGGAATCCCGCCAGCTCGACATCGGTCCGGACGACCTCTCAAGACCCTCTCTCAGAGGCTTAAGGGAAAAGAAGGCAGATTCAGGAGCAATTTGTCTGGTAAGAGGGTGAACTTCTGTGCTAGAACAGTGATAAGCCCCGATCCAAATCTCGGAATCAATGAAGTCGGAGTTCCAGTAAAGACTGCCAAGGAACTCACTGTCCCCATCAGGGCTACAAGTAGAAACCGGGAACAACTAAGGCAGATGATACTTAGAGGACCCGATGTCCATCCAGGTGTAAACTACATCATCAGGGGTGACAGGTTCCGAGTGAGAATTACCGATCGAACCAAGTACATCTGGGCAGGTTTCAGATGCTTGAACCCCGATTGCCATTCAGGAAGTGAGGAGGAGCCTTACATGGGTTACAGGCCGGATCTAAACGAAGTCTTACCAGCACCAAATTTCCTCCCCGGACTAGTTCTAAAAGAGCAAATGCGGCGAGATCCTATGACAGATTCACTTGTTCCCGAATGGAGCGTAGATTTAGAGCAAACACTCTCTAATCTAAGAGGCGAGGGGGGGAATGGGAAGCCATTGTCCGACGATGATCCCGATGCAGCCATCCACTATCGTTGGAAGTGGGAGGTCAACAACCCCGAAGAATACCTTCCTGAGCATCTTGAGGTCAGATGTCCACACTGCGGAAGTCCCGAGGTTGAAGACGAACACGGCAACGTTTACCCAACAGAAACAGAAGACAGACTAAGCACATATGATCGAGACGGGAACCCTCGCCCTGGAGTTGTAGTTGAACGCCATTTGATCGATGGGGACGTGACTATCTTCAACCGACAACCATCTCTCCACAGGATGTCTATGCTGGTACACGAAATTAGAGTCATGGAAGGAAAGACATTCAGGTTCAATCTCGCAGATTGCACCCCTTATAACGCTGATTTCGATGGAGATGAAATGAATCTTCATGTTATTCAGAGTGAGGAGGCCAGGGCAGAGGCTAGGATCCTCATGAGAGTCCAGGAGCACATAATTTCTCCCAGGTATGGTGGTAGCGTTATCGGAGGAATCCATGATCACATTACTGGGGCCTATCTGCTCACTCATGGGGAGGCTTTCCTTCCTATTAATTTGGCAATGGACGTCCTTAGCTCAATCGGGTGGGAAGGGGATCTCCCACAAACCGTTAAGAGAAATGGTCAGCAAGGGTTCCTCGGTAACGATATTTTCAGCCTACTAGTGAAGGGGGGCTTCAGCCTAAATTTCAAGAATCGTGCAGGGGAGGATGTTAACGTAACTCAGGGCGATGTTTCCGGATCAATCGACAAGAGAGGGATTGGCGCTGAGGACGGACGTCTACTGGATGCAGTAGTCCAGACGCACGGGACTGACTTGGGCGCAGACTTCATTAACAAGATGACAAAGATGACAATTGCGATCTGCACTTCTATGGGTTTTACAACTGGAATTGATGACGAAGACCTCCCTCCTGAGGCAAAGGATGAGATTGATCGCATCAACGCTGAAGCAAGCTTCAGTGTGGACTCCGAGCTAGAGAAGTTCGGCAAGGATGGTAGGAAATACGAAGCTAGACCGGGCAGGACCCCCCATGAAACTCTGGAGGAGAACATTCTCACCATACTTGATGCCGCAAAGGCAGAAACAGGAAACGTTGCGAAAGCACTGCTTGGAGATGATAACTCTGCTGTTTTGATGGCTACATCTGGTGCACGCGGATCTATGGACAACCTAGCGATGATGGCTGGGTCAATTGGCCAACCCAAGGTCAGGGGGAAGAGGCTTGAGAGGGGTTACCAAGATCGTGTTCTTTCTCACTTCCCAAGGAAGGTCAAGGGAGCTAAGGAGAAAGGATTCGTCTCTTCATCATTCAAAAGAGGCCTTGAGCCTACGGAGTTCTTCATGCTATCCGTCTCTGGTAGAGAGTCACTGGTTGACACGGCAGTCAGAACAAGCAAGTCAGGATACATGCAAAGAAGACTGATCAACGCAATGGATGATCTCAAGGTTTCGAACGATGATATGGCCTCAGTAAGGAACACCGCCAATCGAATTATTCAATTCGAATATGGTGAAGATGGAACGGATCCTGCTAGAAGTCGAAAGGGCAGTCCGTTCGATGTCGATCAGGTCCTAAATGACGCTTTGGGGGGTGCTAACTAATGGTTGTAAAGAGTGCCACAAAGAAGAAATTGATGGATCTTGGTATTGAGGAAGAGTATGCTCACAAACTTGCAGACGATAGAAAGTGGGATGATGTTAAGGGCCTTTCACCGGGCCAGATTGCTCAAATCTGTGGAATAGACTCAGGTACATCTCAGAAGATTCATGATGTCATGGCAAGCTCGATTAAATCATCCAGGGCTTCTTCTGTGGGTTCTGAGAAGACTATCGTTAGGAGGAGGACTGTTTCTAGGAAACGGAGGATGAAACGCTCCCTCCCCCTGCAGGATTACGACGTCGATTCCAAGATGGAACAGCTCATCCGTGACATTGACCACGAGGATGAGATGTATATCCAACTCAATAACGCCGCAGCCAGTAGTGGCTCACACATGTCTCCAATGATGCTTGATAAACTAGTCAAGGGCCTCCACAACAGAGGTGAGAAGAAGCTTACAAATGCGAAGGCGAAGAAGATTATCCAATCTGCAAACAATTTCTATTTGGATTCAAAGGCTGTTCCTCACGAAGCAGTTGGTATTACAACAGCGCAATCAATTGGAGAACCGGGTACGCAGATGACAATGCGAACTTTCCACTATGCCGGAGTGGCAACTGTAAACGTCACCCAGGGCCTTCCTAGGATTATTGAGATAGTTGACGCAAGGAAGGTTCCTAAGACGCCCACAATGATAATTTACATGGATGAGAAGAATTCCAAGGGTAAGCCACTAAGGACAAACGAAAAACTAGTCAGGGATTTAGCGGCCTCGATTGAGACGACAACGGCCATGGATATCGCAACTATCGATGTCGATGTGGCCCAGAGGAACATTGTGCTCCAACTGAACCTCAGCAATATGAGGCTGAAGAAGATGAATGGTGCAGAGGTTCGGGACAAGCTCTCCCGCGCACTCAGACTATATGTTCAAGCAGATAACGAGGATCGCCCCAAGTCACTAAGGATTATCCCAGGAGTTTCAAAGGAAGAAGATCTTGCAGACTTAGCATCCGACCCTCCAACATACACTGCTCTTCTACAGTTAGAAGACAAGATCAAGAAACTTCGTCTTAAGGGGCTACCTGGAATCAGTAGGGCAACCGTGCAGGGGCCAACGTCGGATACTGGAGAATACTACATCTCCACGATAGGCTCTAACCTAGCAAAGGTTAGTGAGTTTGATGGCATAGATAGATCACGGACATATACTAACAATATTAACGAGATTCATGATTACTTGGGCATAGAAGCAGCTCGTCAGGCTATAATCAACGAAATGTGGGACACCTTGGAAGGAGCGGGTCTTGACGTCGATGTTCGACATTTGATTATGGTTTCCGATGTAATGACAACCGGTGGCGAAGTTAGGGCCATCGGTCGGCATGGAGTTAGCGGGACCAAGCACTCCATCCTTGCCCGTTCAGCATTCGAAGTAACTGTGACTCACCTACTGAAGGCCGGAGTAATTGGCGAGAGGGATATGCTTTCCGGAGTCACCGAGAATATCATTGTCGGTCAGCCGGTTGCTTTGGGTACTGGTAGCGTTGAGTTATTCTACATTCCAGAGGAAAACAATTGAGGCGAGCGAATGGATATTGCTAGACAATTAAAGCAGGGAATAAATACCGGGAAAATTGTTTTCGGTCAACGGCAGACATCATCTGAATGTTCTAAGGGGGACGCGAAAATGATTCTCGTTGCAGCAAATTGCCCGGATTCATTCATCGATGAATTGAGGAATTCTCATCCATCGGTTCCGGTTCATCAAGTCATGATGGTAAATAGGCAACTTGGCGCTGCCTGTGGAAAACCATTCCCAGTAAGTTCTCTTTGTATAATAGACCCAGGGCAGAGTGATTTACTCCAGCTTGCTCCAAACCTTTGATGCAATAATTGACAGCTCCACCCAGTTTTGGGGGTTCTCTTCAAAGTCAGGCACTTTTCCCTTAATCCATGGAAGGAGCATTGCGAGACCTGCTAGGAATTCGGGCAGTCAATCTCAGGAATAATGTAGTTGAAACTGACTTTCATGATTTCAAATCACTGGGGGTCGCTCTTTCGATACCAGATCTAGAGATTCACACTGGCGAGGTTTTCATCTGGTATGCACCTGCTGGATTGTTGCCGATTACTAGAAGCGAAATTATCAGGTTTGGAATGGATGCCCCTAGTGGCTTCAATCTAATTTTCAGCGAGCGCCAAGTTCATTCAGATTGTCACTCAGTTGATACTTTTGACTTCCAGATAATCGGGCCAGAGCAGATTTCTAAGTGGATTGGTAAGGCAGTCCTAACTGGTGACTTGATTGCAACTTCTAGCAGGGCTCCAGAGGACCAGGAAAGAACTGGTCTAAATGCTTACAATCCTACTGATAAAAGCATACTAGTGTTGAAACCTATGATTGATATCAACTCATGGTCCATTCAGAGAGGAATGGATGGTTTTTCTTCATCTCCAATTCTTCTAACTGCACTAATATGGACGATTTCGGGAGAATTAATTGGCCCAAACGGAGAGGGAGAAATGGGTGAATGGAAGATTCTTGAGGATCCGTGGTCGCTTACTCTATCACTATTGGATAGCAGTGAGGATTTTGCAAGGGCACCGATGCTTAGAACAGTAGAACCATCGCAAAACAATTGGCTTTCTGAGGAAAGGCTCACCGAAGAAATAGCACAACTCATTGAGGAAAGAAGGAGAGAGAACTCTGGAGAGACAAGTCTTTCTGGCACAGTTCGTAGCATGCTTCTAAAGAAATGGTCTTTGAATTTTGATAGTGCAATAATTAGTAGCGGGAAGATGCTAATTCCGGGGTGGGCAATCGATACGGAATCTGAAAAGATTCTACACGGTAGAAACGGTCGTCTTTACAATCTCTAATTTCTCTGCAGAAGCATCATATCCTCATCAGAAAGGGTTTGACCTTCCATCAACCGAGACATTAGGTCGGAAACATCCACCCTTTCCAAATCTTTTTCCTTCTTTGACCCAGATATCTTCAGAATATCTTGCATAGAATGGATGCACCTGAGGGAGATAATGTATTTGTTATGTAAATCATCCGCATCCCCCTTTGTCGAAGTTAGGCCCATATGCTCTGAATTTGCCAATCCTCTTAGCCTGTCCACCTCGTTAGATAGTTCCATCATCAGAGAATGAGCTTCTTCCGATTTCTCCGATGCCTCAGTTACTGCGTCATGTGCCTTTTGTTGCCTCTTCTCTGCCTGTCTTACTTCCTTAAGGACAGCAGAGTTACTTTCACTTTCTTTTCGTTTTAGGCTATTGAATTCGGTTTGCAACCTTTTCATCGTGGAAAAGAAACCCTTCTCCTTGCTCGGGCTTATCTGACCCGTCTGGTGCCTCCATTCTAGTTTATTCATCTGCTCTTTGATTTTTCTAGAGCTCGGCCCTTTCTTTTTCTTATTATGGTCCTGATCGATTTTCTCTGTAGAATTCCTAAGTTTGTTTCGTATCACCTTCAACTGGTTCGTCTTCTCAAGCCTGACCTTCCTTAATTCAGCAACTTTCCCATTTGCTTCGTTCCGAAGTGCTTTTTGCTTCTGTACTTCAGTGATTAATTCCTTAACTTGGCTATTGATTTCGTTCCTCTTGTCCAACTTTCCCCTAACTTCGGTGTTTAGATCATCACGTTGGTTTTTGAAATTAGATAATTTCTTACTAACTGATTCAGTTTTTTCTTCAAAAACTGCTCCAAAATTCGATTGATTGAACTCCAAAGACGACCCTCTAACCTTCCCAATTTGGGCCCCCATTTAAGGAATACCGAAATTATTGCCCTTTATTCCCTGCGACTGGCTAATCTTCCTTGTCTGCTACCTCTCCTGGAGACGCCAATCTTTCTTACTTTCTTCACCGTCTTAGGGGACTTAGTTTCCTCTCCACTTTCACCAATTTTTGTTTCTGAGATTGATGAAAAACCACCAGACTCTAACAATGCACCCAACTCTTCCGTACTTAGTGCACCCCCCTTGGCAGCTATTCCACGAATATCTTCAATGCTGGAAACCCCCCTTCTAGTTGAGGAAATCCTAGTGAATTTCTGTATTCTTTTCAACTCCTTTCGCTCTTTCCTCAAATCATCCTTCAGAACTTCGATAATATTATCAATGGTAGAGATCCTCTTGCTAATCCTACGAATCTCCTTCCTGCTAACTTTATCCTCTTCTATTTCAACAGTCTCAATTAGTTCGGAAACTACTTTGTCAGACTCTTGTTTGTTCCGATCTAGTTTGGCGGAAATCTCCTTCATCTCGCTAACTCTGCCAATATACTTCGAATGTGCTTTCTCTGCTTCTCTCTTTTTGACGATTGATACTTGAATTTCGAAGAATCGGCTGAATGCGGAGAGTTCTGGATTTAGCATTGGCACTGTCGTCAGATCATTGTCTATTCTTGTCAAAGATTCATAGGTTTCGTTCAACCATTCTTCAAGAATTTTTGATGGTGGTGGAATACATTCGTTGATGGCATCCCTTCTCTGCCTATGCTTTTGCGACTCCTTTCTGGAAACGTGGAATTCAGCAAGTAACTTTTTCCTTCCAGAATCTGAGTTTTCAAATCCAACAATTGCGGATCTCAAAGTTTTCACAATATGGATCTGTTCCTTTCGCTCGGATTGCAGATCCCTAGTCTGAGTCTCAAGAGAACGCAACAATACCTTCTTTTCATCCATGACTCTCCTTATCTCATCGGCATCCAACTCCTCAAGATCCCCCCACTTATTGGTGCCGTGAGATTTGCTCATTCCTCATCACCCACCGGTTTTCTAGATTTTTTCTCCCCTTGGGACTTTTTTGCGAAAGAAGATTGACCCCCCTTCTCAACGATTCTTCTGGCTTTAAGGAGGTCCCGAAACCCCGGCCCAACGTCTCCAAAACCGTCCTCCAATCTCCTTTCCCAATGTGCAATTGCACGATCGCTTTGAGAAAGTAACTCCCTAGCACGATCTAGTTGACTCTTTATCTCCTTCAACTCCTCAGATGCACCGGCCAACTTCTGATATTGTGGTTGAGCCTTTGATACGGCATCAATCATCTTTGAATGAGACTTATCAGCATTCTTGAATAGATCAGACATCTTTCGGTTCTTTTCTAGGTAGATGGACATCTCTGGATTGGAGTCCTTTCTATCTTTGACCCACTTGTCATTCTCAGCAATTAGCGACCTCCTCTTTTCGAGGAGCTTCTTCTCAGCTTTATGATCAAGCGCCGTCGTCTGAATCATATCCTCAATTTCCTCAATCTGCTCGAGCAACCTTTTCTTCTTCCATTTCGGATCAAGGCTAATCATCCCTCCTGATTTTATCAGAGATTCTCTGATCTCCTTTACTCGTGGAATCAGTATTCCAGCAAGCTTCTGATTCTCGTCCCTATCTTTCTTGAACTCTGCAACTTTTCTATTCGAATCTTCAAAAAACTTCCTCAACCTCTCAACCTTGGGAGTCAGGGAGTCTTCTTCCGCCTCTAGGTTTCTAATCACGTCAGGTAGACTCTCTTTGAGTGCACGCCTTCTATTTAGAAGTGCGGAGGCTAGCTCACTTGGCTCTACCCGTAACAGTGCTTCAGTGTCCATTGCGTTTCCGCCCGAGGAAATACATCCATTATAGCCCTATGCTGGACATTTTTCTGGGTTTGATTGATACGATGCCTGTTCAGGCCGACTTCATGAGAGTCTCGATTGGCAAAATGTTTTGTGCCTCTCTCATGCTACTAATGATGCCTTGTTTTGGATCTTTTTCACCCTACTCCCATTCCCTCGATGCGACTCAAAAAGTTGCATATCACTCCGACGGATCCAACAATTCTGTAAATTTCACTACTTCGGGAGGCTCAGGATTAGCGATTTCTGGAGAGCCTGCTCATGTCGGAGATCCCCTTGGAGCATCTGTAATGGTTACTAATTCTGGGAACTCCACAGCCTCGGTATCTCTGCATATTTCATCTGAAAGTGATGAGGTGGAATTTCAAGGCGAATATGTGCTGATTTCTCCCGGCTCAACTAGGGAGGTAATTGTATCCTTCATACTAACTTCTTCTGGACCAAACAATCTACACTGGTGGCTATCTGTTGAGGGGGTTCCAGATAATTTTCCCTTTGAAGGAAATCTCTCAATAGAGGTATCTCCCAGTCAATTACTCCAATTGTCTCTGCAGTCTATTGACTGGACAAACACCGATGGTTTGAATATCGAGGCTTCAATCTACCTTTCTGATGGCAGGTCTAGGGAAATTACTCTTGCAGCATCTTCTTCCTCTCAAGGATTACCCCAATATCTTCAATCGATTGAGTTGGAAGCTGATCCGGGAAGGAGAACGATAAACTTCCATCTCGGACACCCCTCTGCAGACACCATTATCATTGAAGCGATACCTATTGGTTGGCAACCGTCACCGGAGTCTGCGAATGTATCACAAGAGAGTGTTCAGGAACCAATTGTGGAAAAATCTTCAATCACAATAGAGGCCATATTTAATCCCAATAACCCTACTCCTGGTAGCAAGACAATGGCCTCAATATCACTTGAAAATTCAGGAGAAAATCAGGCTCATTCTGGTAAAGTTAGGGTCCTGATGTCATCCGATCTAACAATTCTCGCTGAAACTGAAGTCCAATCTGTGATGCCGGGATCAAAGGTCACTACCGACATTTCTATACCTAATTGGCCAGAAACCGAACGAGTAGAATTAGAGGTCCAGTGGTCTACCAGCGGAGTTACAGTCTCTAGCTATTACTCCGTAGAAACTAATCTAGATGATCAAGGTCTGCAACTCCCATTCGACATAGTTGCAGCTGGTTTCGGCGCTCTAGGGGGCGTATTAACAATCCTAATTGGCACATTAGTTTGGCGAGCAATATCCAATAGGACTCCATCCACATCTGATCTTCGACTTCGTGAAACTAAGGAATCAATAGAGACCATTTCAAGGCAGGAAAAGAAGGAGATTCAATGCTCTTATTGTGATCAACGCTTGATGGTCCCCCATGATCATGCCGGAGGCGTTCGTTGCCCATCTTGCACTATGGAATTCGTTGTCGGAGAGTCAGAAAATCATCCTCATCCAGTTGTACGAACCTCCGAGGATACACTCAATTGTCCTGACTGTGACCAGGCCTTGAGGGTAAAGATGGAGAATAGGCCGGTAATGTCTAGGTGCCCAGTATGCAAGACTCATTTCATGGCAGAGGCCGAGGGGATATGAGATGCCTGACTTCAGCGATATAGAGGAAATGTACTTGAAGACTATTTTCGAGGTTCACTCCGATACCCCAGGCGCTATTGTAAAGACAAACCAAATTGCAGAATTGATGGGGGTTAGTGCTGCTTCTGTTACTGAAATGGTACAACGACTCACCCAACGGGAAATGGTTACTCATATACCATATCGTGGCTGTCGCCTAACTACTGAGGGATTTCACCTAGCTGCTCGAATAAAAAGAAGAGAGGGCCTTCTAGAGGTTCTTCTGGCAGATGTGATTGGATTCAACGGTGACGTGAAAGGGGTTGCATGTAAGATGGAGCATGCAATAGACACCGAATTAGAGGAAACCCTAGATCGTTTTCTTGGTTATCCTGAAAAAACAACCGAAGGAAATCGAATCCCTTCTATTGAACGTGATTTTGAAACACTGGGAATTGGTACTCTCTTGCCCCTAGCACGAATTCCCGAGGGAGCATCTGCCGTGATTGAGTTGATTATTGCAAATGAGGTCGAATCCGTCACTATCCAAGAATGTGGGCTCGGAGTAGACTCAGTGGTTTCAATCAAAGATGGTGTAGCAATCAGTGAAGGGAAAATGATTAATTTATCTGATAGCCTTTCAATGAAGATACTGGCTCGAATCAGATCAGAAGGGGTTTGAAATAATGTCATTGGATAATGAGAATACAAAACTCAAAGGATTGGATAATGACATTGACTCGATGGTCGCAGCTTTAGAGTCAGATACTCCGGCAGCACCCATTATCAATGAAATAGTAAAGGAGAAGTCCAAATCCGACGAATCAGATATCAAGAAAAATCTAAAAATTAGGGAGACCATACTAGCAGGAATTGATGATCTGCTGATTAGCAGAGGGGCCCGACTAATACTATTCCTGCCAATTGTAGTGGTTTTTCTCTTTGGCCTCGCACAGTCGTATAGGGGATCAGATCCAGATTGGTGGCAGGAGGGGGTGCAGGAACTATTCTTTGATCTCAATTTCTCAAAGTCTGTTTACTTGTTGTCACTTGTGCTGATGGTTGCTGACCTCTTACTGTTGTTTATCCTACACTACATGATGTGGGTTACAAGACGTATATTTCAGATTGAAACTGAGGAAATAGTCTCTACTGGGATAACATTTCGCAGCTCCCACGGTTACAGTGAGATGCGAGCAGTTATCGACGGTGCAGCTTACCAACTCAATCTTACTACAACATTGATGATTTTTTCCACGTCATTACTTGGTTTGGATCTGATTTTTCCCTCAAATAACGAGGGAATCCCCGTTCTAATTGCACTATCGACAGGTGCACTTTTGTCAGGACACAGTGTCTACATGGTTTCCAATAGGCCTAGATTCAATACCGTCGAGCCTTGGGGTTTACTGGAGGCATTCTCTCCACCAATGCACCCAGCATTACTGAATATGCCGTTCACAGATGTAATCAAATCCCATGTCGACCCATTGTTGGCCGTTCGCTTCTCCAAGTATGTTTCCTCATTCAATTCAAATCTGCGTAAAGGTGTGAAGCTTTCAGATCTGCAGGAGTACCTTCTCCAGGTACTCGACATGTTCCGCTCAGGATTGATAGAAGAAGACGAATTCCATCATGCTCTGGGGAAATTGGTAGATTCCCAAACCATTGAACAGATTATCAATCATCCTGAATTGGGGGAAGAGACGCTGGACCGTCTATTGATGCATGCTAGAGATCGTTGTGCACCTTTCTTCCGCCTAAATGACAGGTTGAGGATGCACCTCTCATCCCAATCAAATAATGGAATCTGGTTCGATGTAGACATGGAAAATCTCACTCTTGGGCAAGCAAACTTATTCGCATACGTACTTAATCAGACCGAAGACAGCCAGGATCTAATCCTCAGAGTCCAAACTCCTGACTTCCGTCCAAATGAGTGTGAGTATCGCCTCAGGGCAGAGCCACATTCTGATGGATCTATTCTGGGCATGGAAACTTATGAGTTGATGGCAACTTCGATGACCAAGTCGCGAATTGTCTGGCAGACATTGATTCCTTCTTCAATGGGTGACGCTACTGTGACAGTCAGGCTCGAGGACTCATCTGGAAATCTCATTTCAGGCAAGGTTCTAACTTCGCAAGTTCGTTCTGACCTCTTTACACGACTTAGGATGACTACAGGTGCAGTGTTCATGTTAGGGGCCGCTCTTGCTGTAATTTCCCCAATCTTACCATTTGCAGCAAGGTTACTTGGTCTTTAGTTCTCTTCAATAAGGGGGGACTAGTCCCATTTGCATGAATATTGACGATGGGGACGACGACGATCTACGTACAAGGCTACACGCAATGGAGTCAAAGCTCAGTAGGGTCCGCGGACAGAGAGATTCTCACAACGAGTCTGCAAAGAGAGCAGCAGACCAGCGTAACTCGGCACAAAACAGAAGGAACGAAGTCCAAGAAACGATTACATCGAGGATGGAAGACCAGAAGAAAGTTCGCACCCAAGCAAAGATTCACCAAGCTAGCCGTGATGAAATTCAACAGACCATAAGGGAGATTCTCTCTCGCAAGAAGGGTAAGAGGGAGCAAGGGCCCGGAAAGTCGGTAGTGATCCAGCTTTCGGAGACCGTCGGAGAGATAGAGAAGATCGAGGATCGAATAATGACCGATGGAACTTTATCACTGGAGAAGGAAAATTCTCTCATCAAGAAACTTCGGTCATTAATTTCAAGACGAGACGAGCTAATTCCGCACGTCGAGCAGCAAAGAATCGTCTCCATAGACTTGAACGATATGGACGAGTCAATCCAGAGATTGAGGGCAGAAGCCGATAACGAACACAAGCTTATGCTTGAGCAAAATAGCTTAGCAGATGAGATTTGGAGTGAAA
>Ga0208764_10001250_pt1 | contig 16571 bp, 16 predicted proteins | sample ETNtaG_18_FD_185762 | JGI IMG/M metagenome (GOLD analysis project Ga0208764, IMG submission 185762) | Marine microbial and viral communities from oxygen minimum zone, Eastern Pacific Ocean - ETNP201302SV91 (SPAdes) (version 2) | ecosystem: Environmental > Aquatic > Marine > Oceanic ... | reverse complement strand
ACCAAAGACAAAACTAAAATTATTTTATATAGAATAAAGTAAATTGTCTTTGGGCGGTTAGCTCAGTTGGTAGAGCATCTGGTTTACATCCAGAGGGTCGGGAGTTCGAGCCTCTCACCGCCCACCATTGTTATCAAAAAAGGTCTATAAATAAATGGACCTTTTTTATTTTGAAGGGTTGATTTAAATGCTCATGCCCCTTAAAAGTTATTAGTGAAATGGGGGTGTAGCTCAGCTGGTTAGAGCGCTGGCCTGTCACGCCAGAGGCCGCGGGTTCGAGTCCCGTCACTCCCGCCACTATATTAGTTCTTTTTAATCTAAAACTACTATGATAAATTCTTTGACGATGAATAAATTAATAAATTCTGAACAAGAAGAAATATGGAATGGCCGCCTTGGTGAGGGTTTTTTAAAGGTAGAAAAATTTATAGATGCGACAGTAGAACCTTTCTCAAAAATTGCTATAGAAAAAGTAAACGCAAAAGAAGGAGATAAAATTCTTGATATTGGTTGTGGTCATGGATCAACGAGTATTTCTTTAGCAAAATCTGGAGCAAAAGTAATTGGAATAGATATCTCAGAAAAAATGATATCAAGAGCTAAAGAGAAATCATCAAATATACCAAATATTTCTTTTTATACTTCAGATGCTGCAGTCAAAAATTTTGAAAAGGAATATAACCATGTTTTTTCGAGATTTGGTGTTATGTTTTTCTCAGATCCTTATTCTGCTTTTTCTAATATTTTTTCTGGTATAACCAATAAAGGAAAAATTACTTTTTTATGTTGGCAGGATATTTCAGAAAATGATTGGATTAATTGTACTAATGAAGTTTTAAAACCTTTTCAACCAGAGCAGCTAACTCCAATCGACCCAAGAAGCCCAGGGGGTTTTTCATTCTCTGATAAAGAATATGTTTTTGATATACTTAAGGGCTCTGGTTTCTCCAATATTGAGATTAACCCTCTAAATACAAAATTTGATATGGGAAAATCAATAGATGAAATTATGTCTTTTCATCTTAGTATTGGCCCTCTTTCTGGTTTAATGGAAAATTTAGACGATGATACTTCTAAAGAAGTTATTAGGTTAGTTAGAGTTTTATTAGAAGGTAAAATGGAGGAAAGTGGATTACATCTTGATGCGGCCGCTTGGTTAGTAACTGCTGAAAGCAAATAACAGTAACTATTCTATATTGAAAGAATTTAAAAGATTGGATATTCTTATAAAGAAATTATAAAGGTGAAATATGACTAATAAAGAAGAGCTTGAAAGAATTTTAAGTATTCAAAAAGAAGCCCATCTCAAAGAAGGGCCTTTGACAATTGATAAAAGAAAAGAATGGATAGATAGATTAATTGATTCAATAATAAAGTATCAAGATAAAATACCTCAAGCCATTTCAGATGATTTTAGTCATAGAAGCATTACTAGCTCACTTTTAACGGATGTGGCATCTTCTATTACATCTCTTAAAATAGCAAAAAGTAACATTAATAAATGGATGAAACCTTCTAAAAGAAAGGTTTCTCCAGCAATATTAGGATTATTAGGGGCAAAATTAAGGGTTGAATATCAACCATTAGGAACAGTAGGATTAATAAGCCCTTGGAATTTTCCAGTAGTTCTTACTTTTGGTCCCTTGGGCAGTATTTTTGCCGCAGGAAATAGAGTAATGATTAAGCCATCAGAGTTTACTCCAAAAACTTCTCAGTTAATGAAAGAAATGTTTGAAGAAAATTTTTCAGAAGAAGAAGTTGCTGTAGTTACTGGCGGGCCAGAAGTTGGAGCTGATTTCTCTTCTCTTCCATTCGATCATTTACTCTTTACTGGAGCTACTTCAATAGGAAAACATGTAATGAAAGCTGCTTCGGAGAACTTAGTTCCTGTAACTTTAGAATTAGGTGGGAAATCTCCCGTTATTCTTTCAGATACTTGCAATATTGAGGTTTCCTCACGAAGAATAATGGCTGGAAAAACTATGAATGCCGGACAAATTTGTTTGGCTCCAGATTATGTTATGTTGCCGGAAAATAAACTTGATAGTTTTATTTCTCATTCAAAAGAAACAATTAATCAAATGTTTCCGTCAATTAAAGATAACGATGATTACACATCTTTAATTAATGAAAGACATTATAACAGACTTAGGAGCTATATTGATGAAGCTAAACAAAGCGGTTGTGAGGTTTTAGAAATCAATCCATCAGACGAAGACTTCGAACAGCAAGAACATTACAAGATCCCTCCAACAATATTGATTAATCCTGATGATAACTTATCAGTTATGCAGGAAGAGATTTTTGGTCCAATTTTACCAGTAAAAACATATAAAGATTTCTCCGAAACAATATCTTATGTAAATAAAAAAGAAAGACCATTAGGTTTATATTACTTTGGAGAAGATAATGATGAACTTAATACAGTTTTGGATAAAACAACTTCTGGAGGAGTAACTGTTAATGATGTTATTTTCCATGTAGCTCAAGACAACGCTCCTTTTGGCGGCGTTGGACCTTCGGGAATAGGTTCTTATCATGGAATTGAAGGGTTTAGAAATTTTTCTCACGAAAAAACTATATTTACCCAAACTAAAATGGATAATTTAATATCTGTTTTTAGGCCTCCATATGGAAAAAAAGCTGAAAACGCTTTAAAGGCACAAATAAAAAAATAAATTTTAGGGTTTAAATGCCAAAAATAAACAGAAACGGTATTAATATTAATTACGAGAGTTATGGGAAAGGTCCAGTAATTTTTCTAACTCATGGATTTTCAGCTACCTCAAAAATGTGGAATGATCAAATTGAAGACTTATCTAGGAATTTTAATCTTGTTGTCTGGGATATGCGCGGACATGGACAAACAGATTATCCTGAAGATGAAAGTTTATATAATGAAGAAGAAACTATAGAGGATATTCATGCAATATTGACTGATATAGGGGTTGATAAAGCCAATATCGGAGGTATGTCCTTAGGAGGATATATGTCATTAGCTTTTTATTATAAATACACTGAAATGGTTAACTCATTATTAATAATTGATACTGGTCCTGGTTTTAAGAATGATGAAGCTAGACAAAAGTGGAATAATTATGCTCATTCAACAGCAAATAAATTTGAAGAAACTGGGCTAGAAAGCTTAAGAGGAAGAAGTATAGAAATGAATCCTGATAATCATCAAAATGCTGATGGACTTATAAAAGCAGCGAGAGGTATGCTTACTCAAAAGGATGATAGAATAATAAATTCATTACCTAATATTGATGTCCCTTCACTTATAATCGTAGGTGAAAATGATAAACCTTTTCTTTCAGCAGCAGATTATATGGAAACTAAAATACATAATTCTAAAAAGGTTATTATACCTGATGCGGGTCATGCGGTTAACATTGATCAACCTAATATATTTAATACAGAAGTATTAACTTTTTTATCTTAAATTATTTATTTATTTTCTTCGAATTTACTTGGAAAAATAACGCCAATTCATATATATAACCATGTATTCGTATTATGAATCGGTTATACATTAGTGAATGACCATGGGAATGACTGTTAAGGAGAAGTTGGATGAACTCCATACTAGTTGATTATCTTCCAATATTAATTTTTATGAGCCTATCAGGCATTGTAGTTGCTGTTCTTGCATTGCCCCCTATATTATTTGCTCCAAAAAACCCAGATAAAGAAAAACTATCCCAGTATGAGTGTGGTTTTGAACCTTTTGATGATGCGAGAACGAAGTTCGATATCAGATTTTATCTAGTTGCAATTCTATTTATCATTTTTGATCTAGAGGTTGCCTTTTTATTTCCATGGGCATTAGTTTTTGGTGATATTGGGTTATTTGGTTTTGTTTCAATGATGATTTTCTTAGGCGTTTTAACAGTAGGTTTTATATATGAGTGGAAAAAGGGTGCGCTAGAATGGGACTAACACCTGAAGAAAATATTAAAAAATTATCTACAGAAATAGATAACAAAGGTTTTTTTGTTACCTCTATTGAAGCTCTAGTAAATTGGTCAAGAACAGGATCACTTCATTGGATGACTTTCGGACTTGCTTGTTGTGCTATAGAAATGTTTCAAACGAATGGACCAAGATATGATCTTGAAAGATTTGGAGCAGCTCCAAGAGGTTCTCCAAGACAATCAGACGTAATGATTGTTGCTGGAACATTAACAAATAAGATGGCGCCTGCGATAAGAAAGGTTTATGACCAAATGCCTGAACCAAGATATGTAATTTCAATGGGTTCATGCGCAAATGGAGGTGGTTATTATCATTACTCATATTCTGTTGTAAGAGGATGCGATAGAATTTTACCTGTAGATATTTATGTACCCGGCTGCCCTCCTACTGCTGAAGCATTAATGTATGGAATTCTTCAACTCCAAAAGAAAATTAGAAGAACAGGGACTATTGAAAGATAAAGAAGATATTTTATGAAAAGATATAAATCGGCAGAGATCTTAATTAAAGAAATTGAAAGTTTTTCTTCTTTGAATTCTTTAATTATTGAAAAAAAAATATATAAAAACGATTTATCTATACTTATAGATCATTCAAATATCATTGATGTTATTAAGATTCTTAAAGATGAGAAAAATTTTAACTTTAATCAGCTTATAGATTTATGTGGCGTTGATTGGCCTGAGGAGGAATTTAGATTCCAAGTTATTTACAATCTTCTTTCAATGTCTAATAACTCAAGAATAACAATCAGAGTATTTACAGATAAAAATAACAAAGTGAAATCAATTAAAAAGTTATTTTCATCTGCAGATTGGTATGAAAGAGAAGCTTTTGATTTATATGGAATTATCTTTGAAGGACATGATGATTTGCGAAGGCTTCTAACAGATTATGGTTTTGAAGGGCATCCTCTGAGAAAAGACTTTCCTTTAACTGGTTATGTTGAAGTCAAGTATGATTCTGATAAAGAAAGAGTTATTTATGAGCCAGTGAAATTAAAGCAAGAGTTTAGAAATTTTGATTTTGAAAGCGCTTGGAAAGGATTCAAATATCCAAATGTTGAACAAGATTTAATAGAAGATTCTGATGAATAAAAATGAAAATGAGAAATTTAGGATTAATTTTGGCCCTCAACATCCAGCTGCTCATGGTGTTTTAAGATTAATTCTTGATCTTGATGGAGAGGTTGTTGAGAGAGTTGAGCCACACATAGGCTTGCTTCATAGGGGAACTGAAAAATTAATAGAAAATAAAACCTATCTTCAGGCACTACCATATTTTGATAGATTAGATTATGTGGCGCCCATGAATCAAGAACATGCCTTTGCTTTAGCAACTGAGAGATTATTAAATCTTAATATTCCAATTAGAGCTCAACACATTAGGGTTCTTTTTTCAGAGATAGGAAGGATTCTTAATCATATGATAAATGTTCCGGCTCAAGCTATGGATGTTGGAGCTTTAACGCCTACATTATGGGGGTGGGAAGAAAGAGAAAAGCTAATGACTTATTATGAACGTGCTTGTGGATCTCGTTTACATGCTGCTTATTTCAGAACAGGAGGCGTTCATCAGGATTTAGATGAAGGTTTATTGGATGATATATATAATTTTTGTGATCCTTTCTTAAGTGTAGTTGATGATTTAGAAAGCTTACTTACTGAAAATAGAATTTTTAAGCAAAGAAATGTTGATATTGGGATTGTTACTAAGAATGATGTTTTAGACTGGGGTCTTACAGGCGTTATGGCTAGAGGGTCTGGTTTTAGTTGGGATTTGAGAAGAACCCAACCTTATGAATCTTATGAGGAGTATGATTTTCTAATTCCTGTGGGAAAGAATGGTGACAATTATGACCGGTATTTAATTAGAGTAGAGGAATGCAGGCAATCAACATCAATTATTAAACAAGCTATTGAGAAAATGAAACCAGGACCTATAATTTCTGAAGATAGGAAGGTAGCTCCCCCTAAAAGGGCTGATATGAAAGTTTCGATGGAAGCATTAATCCATCATTTTAAACTATACACTGAAGGTTATGATGTTGGCCCAGGAGAGGTTTATGCTTCTATAGAAGCGCCAAAGGGAGAATTCGGTGTCTATTTAATAGCCGATGGTTCTAACAAGCCCTATAGATGTAAAATTCGAGCACCTGGTTTTGCGCATCTTCAGGCACTTGATTACCTAACTCGTGGCCATTTACTTCCTGATTTATCTGCTGTTTTGGGTTCTCTTGATTTAGTTTTTGGTGAGGTAGATAGATGACCGTTAGAAGGCTTTCAGAAGACCAAAATATTGAATTTTCTTTTAATGAGGAAGATCAAATTTACCTTGAAACATTAATTGGTAAATATCCGGAAAGTAGAAAACAATCTGCTGTTATTCCATGTCTTTTTTATGCTCAAAAGAAGGCCGGTGGTTGGCTCCCTGAAAAAGCTATTTTAGCTATATCCAAGTTACTAGGTATGCCTAAAATTAGAGTCTTAGAGATTGCAACATTTTATTCGATGTTCAATCTTCAACCGGTTGGTAAAAATTTTGTTCAAGTTTGCGGAACTACACCTTGTTGGCTAAGAGGTTCAGATAAAATTAAAGCTGCTTGCAGAGACTATATTGGTCAAGAAAGAGAAGTTTCAAAAGATGGCATATCTTGGATGGAGGTAGAGTGTTTAGGTGCGTGCGTTAACGCACCAATGATCCAAATTAATGAAGATTATTATGAGGATCTAGATTATGAAAGTGCGGTTAAGATAATAAAATCTTTAAAAGAAGGAAAATCTATAAGTATAGGTTCTCAAATTGGAAGAAAGTCTTCTGAGCCACTTAAGAAAGAAGAAAATGTTAGATAATAAGGATAAAATTTTTAACAATTTATATGGATTTGATCCTTGGCATTTAAATGCTGCAAAGTTGAGGGGTGATTGGGATAACACCAAAGATTTTATTAATAAAGGTAGAGATTTTTTAACAGAACAAATTATTAATTCAGGGTTAAGAGGAAGAGGTGGCGCAGGATTCTCCACAGGTGTAAAATGGTCATTCATGCCTAAAGAGCCTACTGGAAAAATTCATTATTTGGTTGTTAATGCAGATGAATCTGAACCAGGCACATGTAAAGATAGAGATATTATAAGAAATGAACCTCATAAATTATTAGAAGGGTGTCTTTTGGCTTGTGCAGCTATGGGTGCTCAGGTTTGTTATATTTATATTCGTGGAGAATTTATTAATGAGAGAGTTATTCTTCAATCAGCTTTAGAAGAAGCATATTCAGATGGTTTAATAGGAAAAAATGCTTGCGGGTCTGACTTAGATATAGATATTTTTATTCACCATGGTGCAGGCGCTTATATTTGTGGAGAAGAAACTGCGTTGCTTGAAAGTTTAGAAGGAAAAAAAGGTATGCCAAGACTTAAACCGCCTTTTCCTGCGGCTGCTGGTTTATATGGATGCCCTACGACTGTCAATAATGTTGAAAGTATTGCTGTTGTGCCTACAATTCTTAGAAGGGGTTCTGAATGGTTTTCTTCCTTAGGAAGAGAAAACAACACTGGAACGAAAGTTTTTTGTATATCTGGACATGTCAATCAACCTTGTAATGTTGAAGAAGAGATGGGTATTCCGCTTAGAGATTTAATAGAAAAACATGCTGGCGGTGTTATTGGAGGCTGGGACAACCTTCTGGCAGTTATACCTGGAGGTTCATCCGTAAGAATGATACCTAAAAGTATTTGTGATGATGTGTTAATGGATTTCGATTCATTAAGTTCAGTTCAATCAGGATTAGGAACTGCTGCAGTAATTGTTATGGATAAGTCCACAGACTTAATTAAGGCAATTGCACGACTATCTTATTTTTATAAGCATGAGAGTTGCGGTCAATGCACTCCATGCAGAGAAGGGACAATTTGGCTTTGGGAAATGATGGAAAAAATGGCAGAAGGGTCGGCTCAAAAGGAAGATATTGATACCCTTTTAGATATTACAAAAAGAATTGAGGGTCATACAATTTGTGCGTTAGGAGATGCCGCTGCATGGCCTATACAGGGTCTTATTAATCATTTTAGAAGCCATATTGAAGATCGTATCGAACTATATCAGGAAGAGAAAAACAAGAAACATGGTTAAGATAAAAATAGATGGAGAGGATTATGAGGTTGAAGACGGTTTAGCTGTTATTCAAGCTTGTGAAATAGTGGGCGTTGAAGTTCCTAGGTTTTGTTATCATGACAAACTATCTATTGCTGGAAACTGCCGCATGTGTCTTGTTGATATAGAGGATTCAAGAGGGATGAGTCCTAAGCCTGTTGCTTCTTGTGCTACTCAAGTTTCTGAAGGTCTAAAGATTTATACTAAATCTGAACGCGTTAAAAACGCACAAGAAGGTGCTCTGGAATTTCTCCTAATGAATCACCCGCTAGATTGTCCTATATGTGATCAAGGTGGAGAATGTGATTTACAAGACCAATCTATGGCTTTCGGAGTAGGTGATACTAGGTTTGAAGGTGACAAAAGGGCGGTTGAGAATAAAGATATGGGTCCTTTTATCAAAACAGAAATGACTAGATGTATACATTGTACACGTTGTGTAAGGTTTTCATCTGAGATTTCGGGAAATGATGAAATAGGATCTATTGGAAGAGGTCATGATATGGAAATTACAACTTATCTTAATGAGGCGGTAAGCTCAGAATTATCTGGAAATGTAATAGATTTATGCCCAGTAGGTGCTTTGACTTCAAAACCTTACGCATTTTCTGCCAGGCCTTGGGAATTAAGTAAAACAGAATCAATCGATGTTATGGATGCTATGGGTTCAAATATAAGAATTGATTCTAAAGGCCTTAGAATTATGAGAGTATTACCAAGGTTAAATGAAGATATAAATGAAGAATGGATAACTGATAAGACTAGGTTTTTTTGGGACGGGTTAATTCTTCAAAGAATTGACAAACCATATAAGAGAATTAATGGTTTACTTAAGGAAACAACTTGGGATGATGCAATTAAAATTGCGGCTAACAAATTATCAAATACAAACCCAAGTAAAGTAGCTGCAATATCTGGCGATTTATCAAATATTGAGTCTATTTATTTATTAAAGAAGTTAATGGAAAATATTAATTGTCATAATATTGATTGTAGGCAAGATGGTTCAAGAATTTCTGGATCAAGTGAAAGATGGTTATTTAATACTACTTTTTCTGAAATTGAAGACTCAGATGGCCTTTTAATTATTGGCTCTGATTTAAGAACAGAAGCTCCGTTGCTTAATTCTAGAATTTTAAGAAAATCTAGGGAAAATAACTTTAAAATAGGTGTTATAGGTTTTCAGTCTGATCTCAATTATAAATATAACTTTCTTGGTGAGGAACCATCAATAGTTGAAGAGATACTTAATGGAAATAATGATTTTTCGAAAGACCTAAAGTTAATGCAGAAACCTTGTATGATTATAGGTCAGGGAGCTCTTTTAGGTAAAAAAGGGGAAGAATTTTTGAATCTATGTATTAACTTAGCTCATAAATATAATTTTTTAAATGAAGATTGGAACGGATTTAATGTTCTTCATTCTGCCGCTTCTAGACCAGGCGCAATGAGTATAGGTTTTTTGCCTTCTAAAGAAGGTCAAAATACTGAAGAAATAATTGATAATTATAATAAAGGTGATATAGAGCTTCTTTATCTTTTAGGTGCAGATGAGTTAAATTTAAAACACAATAAAGAATCTTTTGTTATTTATCAGGGTCATCATGGCGATTCAGGGGCAGAAAATGCGGATTTGATCCTACCTTCACCTGCTTTTTGTGAACAAAATGGACTTTATATGAATACTGAGGGACGAGTACAGGAATCAATTAGATCTATTTTTCCTTTAGGTGAAGCTAAAGAGGATTGGAAAATTTTCTCAATGCTTTCTGAGGCTCTAAGCTTTGATTTTAAATATAAAGACCTAAATCAATTAAGAGATAAAATTTTTAAAGAATTGCCTAATCTGAATCCTTTTAGTTTGTATGAAAAAGGATCTATTCCAGAAAAAATTAACTTTAAAGAGATTAAAGGTCATAATTTTAGAAAGGTAATTTCAAATTATTGGAGATCTAATTCTATTGCTAGAGCTTCCAACAATCTTTCTAAAAGAAATAATTATAAGTTAAAAGGTATTGAGAGATAATTCTATGGATTATATTTTTTCAATATTTTTAATTTTTTTACAATCCTTTCTTGTGATATTTGCTGTTCTTATGATGGCTTATTTAGGTATTTATGGCGAAAGAAAATTATGGGCTGCTGTACAATTAAGAAGAGGACCTAATATTGTTGGCCCTTTTGGCTTACTTCAGCCAGTTGCGGATTTTCTTAAACTTCTTCTAAAGGAATTAATTATACCTGAAAAAGCTAATAAGGTAATTTTTATAGCCGCTCCCCTAGTTACTTGTTTTGTAGCACTATCTGCATGGGCTGTTATACCTTTTGCTGAGAATTGGGTCGTGGCAGATATTAATGTGGGAATATTATATATTTTTGCTATTTCTTCTCTTGGTGTATATGGGATAATTCTTGGCGGATGGGCCTCGAATTCAAAATATCCTTTCATGGGCGCAATGCGATCAGCAGCACAAATGGTATCTTATGAAGTTTCCATTGGATTTGTTATTATCACTGTTTTGTTATGTGTTGGCTCTCTTAATTTAACTGATATTGTTCTTGCGCAAGAAAAATTATGGTTTTTTATTCCTCTCTTTCCAATGTTTATTATATTTTTTGTATCAGCATTAGCAGAAACAAACAGACCGCCTTTTGATTTACCTGAAGCTGAAGCCGAACTAGTTGCTGGGTATCAGGTAGAGTATTCTTCTTCTTTTTTTCTTTTATATTTTTTAGGAGAGCTAGCCGCTACATTTTTAATGTGTGCAATGATAACTATTCTTTTTTTAGGTGGTTGGTTGCCTCCTTTTGATATTTTTCCTTTTAATGCTGTGCCCGGAGTAGTCTGGTTTATGTTAAAGGTAGCATTTATTTTCTTTATGTTTGGTATGGTTAAAGCTCTTGTTCCAAGATATAGGTATGACCAATTAATGAGATTAGGATGGAAAGTTTTTCTTCCAATATCTCTCTTTTGGGTAATTTTAACTGCATCTGTTTTATTTATTTTTGATATTGCTCCATAGGTTTCGAATGAAAAATTTTATATATCTATTTAAAAATTTATTTCAATGGGATTTTATTAAGGCTTTATTTACGGCTATGAAATATTTCCTTTTTAAACCAAGGGTTACAATTAACTACCCATCTGAAAAAGGAAAACTTTCTCCAAGATTTAGGGGGGAGCACGCATTAAGAAGATATCCAAATGGTGAAGAAAGATGTATAGCTTGTAAATTGTGTGAAGCAGTTTGCCCTGCTCAAGCCATTACTATAGATGCATCTCCTAGAAATGAAGACGGCATAAGAAAAGCGACAAGGTACGATATTGATATGGTTAAATGTATTTATTGTGGGCTATGCCAAGAAGCTTGTCCAGTCGATGCAATTGTAGAAGGTCCAAATTTTGAATTTTCAACAGAAACAAGAGAAGAGCTTTTATATACAAAAGAAAAGCTTTTAGATAATGGGGATAGATGGGAAGTATCACTTGTAAAGAATTTAGAAAGGGATGCACCTTTTAGGTAGCGAGATTATAATGTTTGTTTCAGTATTATTTTTTATCTTTTCTTTTTTTATTTTAGGTTCAGCATTACTAGTTATTTCATCAAAAAACCCTATAAATTCTGTAATATTTTTAATTTTTTCTTTTTTTAATGCTTCCGCTATTTTTTTAATAGCTGGGGCAGAATTTTTAGCTCTTATTATGTTAATTGTATATGTGGGGGCAGTGGCTGTTTTATTCTTATTTGTTGTTATGATGCTTGATCTTAATCATGATGATATTAAAGAAGAATCGAAGAAATATCTTAAGACAATATATTTAGTTGGCTTCGTTTTGTTGGTAGAAATGGCTTTATTATTCTATCATTCTCAAAGCGGAGTGAATTTATTTGAAAAGAATAATATCGTTAATTCTGACAAAAGTAATACTGAGATTATTGGTTCGGTAATTTATACAAATCACTTTTATCATTTTCAAATTTCTGGATTAATATTGTTGGTTGCTATGATTGGAGCAATTGTTCTTACTTTAAGACATAGAGATAATGTAAGAAGGCAGGATATTAATAAACAAGTTCAAAGAGACCAAGAGAAAAATATCGAATTAAAGGATTTAGTTTTCGAGGAAGATGAATGATTTTAGAAATTGGTTTATATCATTATACAATCCTTAGTGGTTTTTTATTTTTAACCGCAGTTTTTGGTATTTTTCTTAATAGAACAAATTTAATAATATTACTAATGTCATTAGAATTAATACTTCTTAGTGTTAGTATTAATTTTATCTCTTTTTCTGTTTTTCTAGGAGATATAACCGGACAAATTTTTTCGTTATTTATTTTGACTGTTGCAGCAGGTGAAGCAGCTATAGGTTTGGCTATACTTGTCGTTTACTTTCGAAATGCAGGTAATATTGATGTTAATAAAATTAATAAAATGAGCGGGTAATGGAATTAATTTTAGTAGTTTTTTTGCCTCTAATTGGCTCTTTAATATCTGGTTTTTTAGGTAATAGGATTGGACTTAAATTAAGCCATTTTATTTCATGCTTATTAATGATTATATCATTCACTCTATCTGCATATTTGTTTTATCTAACTTTGAATTCTAACCCTCCTGAAAGTGTTCATATTTTTAATTGGATTAACTCAGGAAATTTAAATGCTTCTTGGTATCTTAAATTTGATACACTAACTTCAGTAATGCTTGTTGTAGTTACTTCTGTTTCTTCCTTAGTGCATATTTATTCTGTAGGCTATATGAGCCACGATCCTCATCAATATAGATTCTTTTCTTACTTATCATTTTTTACTTTTGCTATGTTAATGTTGGTTACATCGGATAATTTGCTTCAATTATTTTTTGGTTGGGAAGGCGTTGGTTTAGCTTCATATTTGTTAATTGGTTTTTGGTATGAGAAACCTTCAGCAAATGCAGCCGCGATGAAGGCATTTGTAGTTAATAGAGTAGGTGATTTTGGTTTTCTTCTTGGTATTGCCACTATTTACTTGGCTGTAGGATCAGTTAATTTTGATGAAATATTTCAAAATATAGGTAAGGTTGATACAAATATTATTAATATGGCTTGTTTATTGCTTTTTATGGGCGCCATGGGCAAGTCAGCACAACTTTTCTTACACACTTGGCTTCCAGATGCAATGGAGGGACCTACACCGGTTTCAGCATTAATACATGCTGCAACAATGGTTACTGCAGGAATCTTCCTTGTTGCTAGGTGCTCACCTATTTTTGAGAATTCTCAATTAATATTATCTTTTATAATTATTATTGGTTCTTCTACTGCTTTCTTTGCGGCAACTGTAGGTCTTGTTCAAAACGATATAAAAAGAATCATAGCTTATTCAACTTGTTCTCAATTAGGATATATGTTTGTAGCTCTAGGTGTTGGGGCGTATCAGGTTGCTATTTTTCATCTTTTTACCCATGCTTTTTTTAAAGCTCTTCTTTTTCTCGGGTCTGGGTCTGTAATACACGCAATGTCAGATGAACAAGATATTAGAAAAATGGGAGGTCTTTATAAAGTTATACCTTTTACATGGATTTCAATGATAATTGGAACTTTAGCGCTGACTGGAGCTCCATTATTTTCAGGATATTATTCAAAAGATGCAATTATTGAGTCTGCATTTATGAGTCATTCTTTTGGGCATGATTATGCTTTTTATTTGCTTGTTTTTTCTGCGCTACTTACAAGTTTTTATTCTTGGAGATTAATTTTTTTAACTTTTCATGGCGAAACCAGAGCTTCACAAGATGTTCTTGCTAAAGCCCATGAAAGCCCCTTATCAATGACTATTCCTCTTTTTATTCTTAGCTTAGGAGCTCTGTTCTCTGGTTATTTCTTCTTTGATTTCTTTGTTTCTTATGACTTAATTGGCTTGTGGGGTAATTCTATATTTACTGCTCCCGGAAATCATATCCTTGAAGAAATTCATCACTCTCCTTTATGGGTAAAGAAAATTCCATTAATTATGATGTTACTAGGTTTATCTTTAGCAATAATTTTTTATATTATTTTTAAATCATTACCTTCTTATTTGTCTAAGAGGTTTTCTATAATATATAATTTTTTCCTTAATAAATGGTATTTCGATGAATTTTATGACTTCTTATTCGTTAAACCTTTAAAGAAAATAGGGTTATTTTTATGGTTATATTTTGATAAAAAAATTATTGATGGCTTAGGTCCAGACGGCGTATCTTCTGTAGTATTAGTTTTATCAAGACAGATAAGTAAATTTCAAACAGGTTATGTCTATCATTATGCTTTTGCTATGCTTATCGGTTTAGCGATTCTACTTTCGTTCTTTCTTATAGGTTAATTGATGCAAGATATTCAAATATTATCAATTCTAACATTCTTACCTTTATTAGGAGTTGTTTTTATAATTTTAGGAAAATTAATTAATTCTGAGAATTATGAAAAAATATCGAAATTTATTGCTCTTACTATTTCTTCAGCAGTATTTATTATTTCACTATTTCTTATTTTATATTTTGATAAGAATTCTACAGATTTTCAATTTTTTGAACGTACTGAAATTATGAAAGGGTTGTTTACATATCAAATGGGAATTGATGGTATTTCAATTCTTTTTATATTATTGACGACCTTTTTGACTCCTGTATGCATTTTAGCGAGCTGGAACTCTATAAGCGATCGAATTGATCATTATATGTCTTCATTTCTTATTCTTGAAACCCTTATGATAGGTACTTTTTGTTCATTAGATATAGTTATGTTTTATATTTTCTTTGAAAGCGTGCTTATTCCAATGTTTATAATTATTGGTATTTGGGGTGGAGAGAGGAGAGTTTATTCTGCATTTAAATTTTTTCTTTACACTCTATTAGGATCTGTTCTTATGTTGGCAGCAATTATTTTTATTGTTTTAATTTCTGGAACTACAGAACTACCGCTAATTTATGAAAATCTCAATATCGATAAAGGTATGGCTCAAAATATCTTATGGTTAGCTTTTTTTGCTTCTTTTGCTATCAAGATGCCTATGTGGCCAGTTCATACATGGCTTCCTGATGCACATGTAGAAGCGCCAACTGCAGGATCAGTAATACTTGCAGCAATTCTTTTAAAAATGGGCGGGTATGGGTTTTTAAGATTTTCATTACCTATGTTTCCAGATGCTAGTTTGTATTTTTCTAATTTTGTATTTTTCTTAAGTATAGTTGCAATTATTTATACCTCTATAGTCGCATATGTTCAGGAGGACATAAAAAAGTTAATTGCTTATTCTTCGGTTGCTCATATGGGATTTGTGACTATGGGCATTTTCACATTTTCTATAAATGGTATTCAAGGAAGCATTTTTCAAATGTTTTCTCACGGTTTAATTTCTGGAGCTTTATTTTTATCTGTTGGAGTTGTTTATGAGAGAATGCATACAAGAAAAATTAGTGACTATGGTGGCGTTGTTAGCGTAATGCCAAAATTTGCAGTAATGCTTATGATTTTTACTTTAGCTAATATTGGCCTACCTGGAACAAGTGGATTTATTGGAGAATTTCTCACAATTATAGCTTTATTTTCTGTCTCGAAAACTTTTGCATTTTTTGCAGCTTCTGGGGTTATATTGTCAGCAGTTTATGGTCTGTGGCTTTATAGAAATGTTATTTTTGAGAAGATATCAAATGAAGCGGTAAAGACGCTTAAAGATTTATCTTTTAGAGAAAAAGTAATTCTTATTCCTTTGGTTGTATTAATTATATTATTCGGTATTTATCCTATGCCAGTTCTTGATTTAATATCTGCTTCATCAATAGATTTATCTGATAGCGTTAAATTTATGCACGGAGATAAATAATGGAAGAAATGTTTAGTAACATAAGCGCAATGATTCCTGAAATTATATTAGTTACGAGTGCAATGATTTTGCTTATGGTAGGCTCTTTTTATCAAAAGAAGTCTATAAATTTTATAATTTTTACTGCTTTTGTAATATTATTTGTTCTTTCCTTTATTGAATTATTTATACAAAAGGATACCGTTTATATTTTTAATTCTTTTTATATAGAAGACGGATTAACTCGAATATCTAAATTTGTAATTTTTCTTTCATCATCTATCTCAATAATTATTTCATCCAAATGGCTGAGAAAGACAGATAAGGCGGCTTTTGAATTTCCTATTTTGATAATGTTTTCAACATTAGGTATGGCTCTTATGGTCTCAGCTAATGACCTAATATCACTTTATTTAGCAATTGAACTTCAAAGCTTACCTTTATATGTTTTGGCTTCATTTAATAAAAGTGACATTTATTCTTCTGAGAGTGGAGTTAAGTACTTTATTCTAGGAGCATTATCTTCAGGACTCTTCCTTTATGGGGCTTCATTAATATATGGTTTTACAGGAACAACAGTATTTACAGAAATTAATTATTTGAGTGTAACAAATGAAA
>Ga0208764_10001244_pt1 | contig 16614 bp, 9 predicted proteins | sample ETNtaG_18_FD_185762 | JGI IMG/M metagenome (GOLD analysis project Ga0208764, IMG submission 185762) | Marine microbial and viral communities from oxygen minimum zone, Eastern Pacific Ocean - ETNP201302SV91 (SPAdes) (version 2) | ecosystem: Environmental > Aquatic > Marine > Oceanic ... | reverse complement strand
CATCCCGTTTCTTGGCCCAACTGAGATACACTCGTTTTAGGATTTTTGCGTAACCATTACCTTTAAACTTGCTCATAACGACAAACGCATATGTATATAAGGTGTTGGCCTTATCAAAATTTTCATCCGTTCGGGCCCAAGGTTCGGTACTAAGCTCTTCCAAAGGAACACCAATAATATAACCAATTATCTCGCCGCGATAACGAGCGATAAAGGGAAGCGAACCCTGTTTATTAAAATATTTTTTAATGGTAGTTCTAGTCAGGACTGCTGCTTGCCCGAATTCCTTGGACAAGTGCTGGGATATTTCGATTAGCTGGGGATGATCCTCTTCACCCACGTGTTCCATCAGTTCAATTTGAAATGGTTCGGAAGAAGCGATAACCCGGGATTTCGAGGTTAGTTTCACGGTTAAATTCAATTGTTCCATATAGCAACGAATTTACCCACCAAATTTGAATATGGGTGAAAAAACATCGGTAATCCCTGCTTTCTGGTTGGCAGTAACGGAAGTAAATTCCCCGCCGGTGAAATCGTTTAACGCTAAACTGTCAGAGCATATTTCAGCCACAGGTTCCCATCTCTGTGTTGGCCTGGATATAAACCCTGAAGCACTCCAGATGAATCATTCGACTCTGGATGATTTAAAAGCTCACACTAAGAAAGTTATTAAGGCTACTGCAGGACTGGCAGCAGTATACAAGCCTAATCTAGCATTTTTTGAGCGTTGGGGCAGTGCTGGTATAGAGTGGCTTGAAGAGACAATGGAATGGATTGGTGAATCGGCCTTGACCATTGGTGATGCGAAGCGAGGTGACATTGGTAACACCGGCCGGCAATATGCTACCAGCCTTTTCGAACACTTTGGTTTTGATGCGGTCACGGTTAATCCTTATATGGGCCGCGATGCCATTGAACCGTTTATCCAGGCTGGTGAAAAGGGTGCGTTTATACTGTGCCGCACATCCAATGCATCGGCTAGTGATATCCAAGATAATGAAAGAAATGGAGAACGGCTTTTTGAGTCTGTTGCTAAGCTTGTATTCGAATTGAATAGTAATGATAATCTTGGCCTCGTTGTTGGAGGTACATCGGCCGCCGAAATTGTGGGAATTCGCAAGCTGGCGCCGGGACTACCATTCCTGATACCTGGTATTGGGGCCCAAGGTGGTGACCTGGAAACCAGTTTCAGATCAGGGAATTCCAATGGAATTGCGCTAATTAATGTTTCCCGGAGCATAATATTTGCCGGTAATCAGAGCACAAAGGAAATCCGTGCTGAAGCACAGCACTATGTACAAAAAATGCAGGATCTAAAATGAGTAATTCTGATCAGGTTTTAGATATTTTTCGGCAAACAGGTGCATTATTGAATGGTCATTTTATTCTCACTTCTGGCCGCCACAGTTCCACCTATTTTCAATGTGCCAAAGTATTACAACACCCGGATCATTTACAGCGTTTTTCTAATGAGATCGTCCGTCATTTCCGAAATCTGGCCGTTGACCTGGTCATTTCCCCTGCGATAGGAGGCATTGTCTTGGGTACAGAGGTAGGGCGTCAGCTTAATGTTCAGACAATTTTTACTGAGCGTGAAGGAGACGTTATGACCCTGCGCCGGGGTTTTGAGATCAAAAGTGGGATTAATGTGTTGGTAGTCGAGGATGTGATTACAACGGGGGGCTCTGTAAAGGAAGTGATGAATATGGTCACAAAAGCCGGTGCCAACATTGTTGGAGTTGGCGTACTGGTAGATCGGTCCGGGGGTTCGGTAAAATTGAACAATAATCAATTTTGCGTTACAGAACTAGAAGCGGTAAGCTATGGGGCAGATGAAGTGCCGAAAGAATTAGCTAATATTCCAGTTTTGAAACCAGGAAGCAGGAGTTTGAAATGAAACGAATAATAATATTAATAATGATTGGAACAATAATAATGACTAGTTGCGAAAAACAGCCGGATGTAGCGGTAATATCTACAAAATTTGGTGATATGGTATTAGAATTTTACCCCAACCTGGGGGAAAAACATGTGGACAGCTTTATTACCCACGCGATAAATGGATACTTTAATGGCACTACCTTTCATCGGGTGATCCCCGGATTTGTAATTCAGGGCGGTGATCCAAATTCGAAAGATGATGACCGATCCAATGATGGCATGGGTGGCAGTGCAGCAAAATTCTACGGTGAAGGGGAAGAAGCAAATCCTGAAACCTGGACGCTGCCGGCAGAATTTAATGATCGACTTCACATTACCGGAACGCTTTCCATGGCTCGTTCCCAGGCGCCAAACAGTGCCGGCAGTCAGTTCTTTATTTGTGCAGGTCCAACGCCACAATTGGATAATAAATACACGGTTTTTGGTCAGGTAATCGAAGGACTTGATGTAATTCAGAAAATCGTAAATACACCCCGTGACCGACGTGACAATCCCAAGGAAAAAGTGGAAATGACCGTTAAAATCATACCCCGTAGTGAAGCATTAGATAATTAGGATGAGCAAACAGACCATTGGGTTGGCTCTTGGCGGTGGTGGCGCCCGTGGTGGAGCGCACATTGGAGCGTTGGATGTACTGCATAATAGTAATATTTATCCAACCATGATTGCCGGCACCAGTGCTGGTTCAACTATTGGAGCCATGTATGCGGCCTCTCTGGATCCGGGCTGGATGAAAAACCGGTTTAAGGAATTAATTAGCAGTGGAAAGATCGCAGCTTTAAGGGATATGCAGATCGCAGGTGAACGGGAATCAAGTTCTATCTGGGGGCAGGTTGCACAATTTTTTAAGGATCGTATTGAAATTGTTCTGGCTATGAATAAACTAGCGCTTATGGATAGTAATAATATAAGGGAAATCATAGAATTCCTATTGCCGGTAAGAACATTTGCAGAGTTAAAGATCCCAATGATTATAACAGCTACTGATGTACAGACAGGTCAGGCAGTGCTGCATGATTCAGGCGATCTTGTAGAGGCCGTGGTTCAGAGCAGCACGGTTCCGGGTATCTTTACACCCGCAATAAAAGACGATATGTATTTGGTAGACGGCGGTGCAATTATGCCATTACCTGTTCCAGCCTTGAAAGGCAAAGTGGATTATATTCTGGCCATTGATATTTCCATAACAGAGCTCAATAAATTGGATCGCTATAACATGTATTCCATCATTACCCGTGCAGAGACTATTCGCGGGATGCATTATACACGAACCTTGGCAGACCAAGCAGATTTTGTAATTCATCCGGATGTAGGTTACACACACTGGTCCCGATTTGATTTGTTTGATCAATTGATCGATACCGGTAGGCAAGCAGCAGAGCAGCAGATTGATCTCTTGAAAATCGATCTAAGCCGCCGCAAAAGCTGGGTATCCAAGTTCAAACAATGGGTTGGTCAAATGGGTTAGTTACAGTATTTTCCACGCTTGTAAAAAAAAATGGAACATTTCAGTTAGATTCTGATCTAACAAAAGTGGACTTGTTCCACCCTTAGATGACAATGAGACAATATATTACTAAAAGTATTTTATTCTACTATTTGCTGCTGGGTGTAACCTACGGGCAATTTAAGACACCAGTTACTGTGACGGCGGAAATAGCAGGTGCAGTCCGAGCCGGTGAGGTGGCCATGGTTACCATAAAAGCGGCTATGGATGACGAGTGGCATATTTATGCCTTGAAGAATGCTGGATCGGGCCCTATTGCAACGCGGGTCAATGTTAGCGGTGATCTGGTGGCTGAACAGGGACAAGTTGAACACCGGGATCCTATTGAAAAGTTTGATGAAGGTTTTGGTGTCAACACCAGGTTTTTCCAGGGGACCACTGAGTTCCGTGTTCCCGTACTGCTAAAAGATAGTGTTACCGCTGGGCAGGGCACAGTAAACGCTTATATACTATATCAGGTTTGCAATGAATCACTATGCTATCCACCGGCTGAGGTAAATATTGCCGTACCATTGGTAATTGAGACCGGTCCCCCGAGGGAAGATTATACAAACTTTGTTGCTGCTGCTGTAGAGGTCAGTGATTATGGGGAAATCAACTTAGACCAGGCCATAGCTGCCGGGTTCTGGTCGTTTGTGGCCTTGGCAATTTCTATGGGCTTTTTGGCCTTACTAACACCCTGTGTATTTCCCATGATACCTATTACCGTATCCTTTTTCACTCATCAGGGTGAATTGGAAAATCGTAAACCCATTAATCAGGCTCTGGTTTATACGCTGGGTATTGTGGCAACATTTAGCATTCTGGGCATGATCCTGGCGGTTACCTTGGGAGCTAGTGGAGCTAACCAGTTGGCGGCCAATCCCTGGGTGAATCTGTTTATCGGTGCACTATTTGTTTATTTTGCATTGTCTCTTTTTGGCGCTTATGAGATCCAGTTACCAAAAGGTTTGCGACAGTTTTCTCTTGAACAGGAAAAGCGTGGCGGTTATGTGGGTACGTTATTTATGGCGGTCACGTTTACCCTAACGTCATTTACCTGCACAGTGCAGTTTGTAGGGCTTTTGCTAGTTGCAGCGGCACAGGGGCAATGGTTCTGGCCCTTTTTGGGAATGATTGTTTTCAGTACTGCGTTTGCCTTCCCGTTTTTTTTCCTGGCCCTATTTCCCCAATACCTGGCAAAGATGCCCAAATCAGGGGGCTGGCTCAACGCTGTAAAAGTTGTCATGGGATTCCTGGAACTGGCTGCTGCCTTCAAGTTTTTCAGCAACACTGATCTGGTCTGGGGCTGGGGTGTTTTTACCTTTAATTCTGTTCTTGCTATCTGGACAATGATCATGTTTTTCACGGGCATGTACTTACTGGGAAAAATCCAGTTACCCCATGATTCCAAAGTTGAAACACTGGGTGTTCCAAGGATGGTTCTCAGCTTATTTTTCCTGACTTTTTCCCTTTACATGGGTACTGGTCTTTTCGGTCGGCCAATCCATGGGTTGATATATTCTTATTTACCTCCAGAGCTTGGAAAGGAAATAGGTGCGGTAGAAGGAAAAGGTGAAACCGAAAAATTTTCCTGGTACTCTGATCTTGAGCCAGCACTTGCTGAAGCCAGCATTGTTCAAAAACCCGTTTTTATCGATTTTACTGGCTATACCTGTACTAATTGCCGCTGGATGGAAACTAATGTTTTTACTCTTAATGAAGTCCAGTCCAGGTTTAACGAATTTATTCTAGTCCATTTATATACTGATGGGGGCGAGAATTACAGGGAAAACCAAAGATATGAGATTGACCGCTTTGGTACGGCGGCATTACCCTATTATGTTATATTAAGCCCAGAAGATGATGTGCTGGCAACTTTTCCCGGTATGACTAGAAACGTGGATGAATTCCTGGATTTTCTTGATAAAGGACTAGCTGGTTAGTTGGATTACTTAATGAGAACTTTTCAAACAGTTATAATTATATCCTGTCTGATACTATCAGTAGGCTGTGGGCAAAAAAATGAAAATAAAAGTGCAGCCGTTGAACAGAGTAAAAATGTATCAGAAAAGGTGGTTAAGAATAATAATCTGCAGAAACCGACTGCCAGTCCAAACCGTCCACCTGGATCAATTCCGGCTCCTGATTTTACCCTGGCCACAACCACTGGTGAACTAGTGTCCATGAGCGAATTGAGGGGTAAGGTAATATTATTGAATTTCTGGGGCACGTGGTGCGGCCCTTGCCGTATGGAATTACCAGATTTTGTCAAACTGCATAATAAGTATAAAAAGGATGGTCTGGAGATTGTTGGTATTACCATTAGACGTGGTGAATCCATTGAGGATGTGGCCAAATTTCAAGAACAATGGGGGTTGAACTATTTATTGCTCAATGATATAAATGGCAATGAGGTTTCAGAAGTTACCATGGCATATAGTCGGGCTATAGGACAGATGATCAATGGTATTCCCACAACACTAATAATTGATAGGGAAGGTTTTATTGTAAACGGTTTTGTTGGTCCTCGTAGAGAACAGGTTTTCTTTAACGCGATCGAGCCATACCTCTGATACAAATTAACCGATCCATCCCATGTTTGCCGGCTAACTTAATAGCTGGATTATTATTTTTTAATTTTCTTTTTAGTTATTTGTACGCTGAAGACTACTGGCAACAATATGTTCACTATAATATGGATGTGCAATTGGATGTGGTTGAAAAAACTGTAGGCGGCACTTCAAAAATTGAATACACTAATAATTCCCCAGATCCCTTGGATTATATTCATCTACATTTGTACCCAAACGCTTTTCAAAAAGGGTCTGTAAAATATCGCGAATTTACGCAGAATTACGGGCGCCGCTCTCGCGCAGAAAAATTTATAAAGGGTTTTGAGGATTTTTTCAGCAGAGTGGATGTACATAGATTTAACATTACCAGTAATGGTGCTGTCTTAGCCGATACGTTTAAAGTCCATGATACAATTCTATCAGCGGAATTGAATCAGGAACTGCAGCCCGGTCAATCGCTTACTATTGAATTAGACTGGGTTCATTATACAGGAGAACAGGTCGAACGAGCCGGTCGGGTGGATGATCAATATAACATGGCTCAATGGTATCCTAAACTTGTTGTTTATGATGAGCACGGTTGGCATAACCTTCCCTTTCATGCGACTGGTGAATTTTATGGTGAGTTTGGTACCTTTGATGTGAGCATTGATTTACCTGCATGGTATGTAATAGGTGCTACTGGCGTGGTTACAGAAGGTGATCCTGGCTGGGAAGCCGTTAGGGTGGATACTTCGAGGGATTTTGAAGAATGGCTGGAAGAATTCCAGGATAACAAAACAGAAGTGGATTCAACTCAGCGTCGAAAGGTATCTTTTCATGCAGAGCAGGTCCATGATTTTGCCTGGATCGCTTCACCTACTTTTCTGTATGAATCCGGATCATGGAATGATATCGATGTTCATGTATTATTTAATGAGGATAACGGCGAGAGTTGGACAAAAGAAGTGGTGGCCCGGTCTGAGCGGGCCCTGGAATGGCTAAGCACAAAATTCGGTATGTACCCCTATCCTCAGGTAACAACAACAGACCGCATTCGTGGTGGAGGCATGGAATATCCCATGCTGGTGATGAATGGTAGTGCAAGTGAAGGTCTAATTCTCCATGAGATTGGACACATATGGTTTTATGGCATCCTGGGCAATAATGAGGTAACTGAAGCTTGGCTAGATGAAGGTTTTACAACTTTCCAGACTCGTTGGTACTTGATGGACCGCTACGGTGAACATGGGTTTGATTTAAAGAATACAAAAAGGTATAAACCTTTCCAGAAAAAGTATTGGCATTTCACTAATAGCCTTGGAAATAGCCAATGGTCTGTAATTAATTTTCAGCTTAGTGGAGCTGATGAGCCGATTAGTAAAAAATCCTACCTTTTTAAGGGTAACAGTTCCTATGGATACAACGCATACTCCAAACCAGGTGTAATGCTTGATGAATTACAATATGTACTTGGTGATTCAATTTTTGACGTTGGTATGCAAGAATATTATAAGCGTTGGGAACTCAAACATCCTAACGAGGCCCGTTACAAAGCTGCGATGGAAGAAACTAGTGGCGAAGAACTGGATTGGTTTTTCGATCCTTGGTTGCATGACACCCAAATACTGGATTATGGTATTAAAGATTGGAAAAGGTCTCAAAAATCCGACGGTAGCTGGGCCGTGGATATTGACTTGGTGAAGTACGGTATTAGGGAAATGCCCCAGCTACTGGAAGTAAAATTAGTGGATGGCAGCAAGGAAAGGATTTGGTGGAAAAATCATCAATGGCGGAAACAGGATACGTTTTCTTTTCAATTATCCAAAGAACCTGTGGCAATTATCCTAGATCCAGATGTGAAAACGATTGATGTCGATCGTCGGAACAATCATTCAAACGGTCTACCGAGTAGGTGGATGTTCCGTTGGCCGGGGATGAATTGGAATCATCGCGATTCCTATTTACTCCAATGGTCTCCGTCACTTAATTACCATGAGCTTGATGGATATATGCCGGGGTTATGGCTGAGCAGGGGCTATGGATCTTGGCAGCGTACTGATCTTCGTATCAATTACGGAATCAAATCGGAAGAGATATATTGGGATCTGCGTTATATGCGTAAACCGGTACACCGCGTCACAGGGTTGCGTTATAATTTTCATGCTTTTTACCAAGGTGGACTATCTAGTGTTAGCTGGAACATGGATAAATCTTGGAGTCGGTGGAATTCCAGATCGCCCAACCATAATATTTCATTAGGTTTTTATAGCACCAAAGCGACAGATACGAACCGAACAAATTTGTTTGAGATTGGTCAAGTTACAATGGTATATGGAAAATGGACTATATCTAACAGTAGTCACTCAATAAACCTGGAACTGGCTACTGCACCACCAGGCAGTTTCTCGGATTGGAATTTCAATCGCCTCACGTTGATCGGAAAAGCATCAAAAACAATAAAAGAAATCATCGAACTGCGCAGTCGATTTATTTATGGGCACATGAATCATAATAAAAGCAGTTCCGTACCGGGGCAGGAATTATACACGATCAATGGTGCAGGTGCATTTGACACATTTTTACGACCTTATTTACGAGATGAATCCAGTTTTTACGGGAATAACACTTTACGCCAGCATTACCATCTTTCCGGTGACGTGAATTTACGGGGATTTTATGATACGGATCTTGCTGGGGCTCAATCCTTGCTGAGCTCTACGGTGGAGATAATTTTCCATGTACCCATTACTTTTATTACTCTTGAAGTGGCCGTATTCACTGATATTGCATATTTCCCCAGTTCAGATAATTTAAATGAAATTAAAGGTCAGCACCTTTCTGACGCGGGGTTTGGTTTGCGGACTCAAAAAAATATGTTTGGCAAGGAATTATACCTCAGGTTAGATTTTCCATTGGTAACCAATGATTCACGTTCGGGCAGAAAACAAGAGTTCCAATGGGTCTTTAGCTTCGAAAGAAGTATTTAGATATACCCGGGCATTATTTTGCATGGGGATGTTGCACCCCATCAAATCAATACACCTAATTTACCTTTATTTATTTTTATCTGGAGGCTGTATTAACCTCAGTGATGATGATAAAACGAGTCATATTACACTGCCTATTCAAACCTCATTCAAGGTAGAGGATTTTACATCGGCTGAGGAATGCGCTGTTTGCCATCCCCAGCATTATGCGGAATGGTCCAGTTCAATGCATGCTTATAGTTTTATAGATCCAGTCTGGATCAGCCTGCAAAATAAACAACAGGTGCATAACTTGGCTAATGGTGTAGAAATAGGTGATTTTTGTGTCCAATGCCATAGCCCTGTTGCTGCATTGACTAACCTGGTAGAAAATCATCTCGAATTATCAGCAGAAGCGATTAATGCGTTCCCGCCCCAGGTAAAAGAAGGTGTTACCTGTGATGTCTGCCATTTGACAACCCATTTACCTGATCCTACAAATATCTCGATTGTTGACCATGACTATGAAACAGTGGATTTTAAATTGTATTCCGGTGATACTCGTTTTGGTATTTTGGATAATCCCGTAGATAATGAATTTCATAATTCAGTATATCATCCCGGTTACGACAAATCAGAATTTTGTCAAAATTGTCATAACCTGACGGTAGACGGGCGAAACGCTGAAATTACCCAATTCGAATGGGATGGTACCGCTTTTCAAGCAATGGGCATGGAATGTCAAAGTTGCCATATGTCGATTTACGTTGGGCAGGCAGCGGTGGATGGTCCCGAACGGGATAATTTGCATCGACATTTTTTCCCGGGGATAGATGAGGCGCTGATTGATTTTCCAGGTAAATCTAATCAGCGACAGGAAATTGAAGATCTATTGCAAACGGCCGCGGAAATCAATCTTTTTAATACACCACCGGATACAATCACCGCAGGTACAGTGTGGAATGCTAAATTAATCGTATCCAATAATACGGGTCATAATTTTCCTTCCGGGACTACCTTTGCTCGACAATTATGGATCGAACTGATCGCCACCGTTTCTAATGATACGCTGCTAGCTTCTGGTCAGCTCAATGCAGATGGTGACCTGCTTGACTTCTATGCTGATCCTAGCGGTGAACTAGACCCGCAATTACACATGTTTAACACCATCTTATTTAATGCTGACGGTGACTCGGGACTTTTAGCAGTATCAGTAGAAAATATGGTAGCAATGACGGATCGTACGCTGCCAGTGAGCGGTTCTCGAACCGTAACTTATTCTATCAATATTCCGACAGGGATTGAAGGTGACTTACATTTTAGTGCCAGACTGCGTTTTCGATCTTTTCCACCGTTTTTTTTACGCCACATCAATCTGGAAAACCTGATCGGGAATGTGAACATATTTGATGTTGATTCATTAACGAGAACACTCTATGTCTCGTCTAGTTAAAATAGTTTCTAGATCAATCATTATTATGTGCAGTGTAATGGTTTTTTTACATAGCGGCAGTTATAGACGTGCACTGGATCCTCTAATGAGTATTAGTATCAATGGTCAAATTATGTCCCTTACTGGTGGACTAAATCGCCCCGAGCCACAATTTCTTGATTGGAATGGGGATGGTATACTGGATTGTTTTATTAATGACCGTGATGGTCGATTGCAATATTGGGAGGGACAGGTGGATTGGCAATTTGGGGATCGACCAATTTTCACACTATTAACAAAGTTTTTCCAGGGCCTGCTAGTGGGAATATGGTTCAATTTTAATGATTTTGATAATGATGGTGATCATGATCTATTATCCCATACACCAGGGACTGATAATGTAAGTTATTATGAAAATGTGAATGGCACATTACAGCTAGTGAATTCACAACTGCATACGCCTTCCGGTTTTCCTGTCTATGGCGGACAGATCGTTATCCCTACTGTAGCTGATATTGATGCAGACGGGCACCTGGATTATTTCGTCGGTGATATTTCAGGAAGATTGGCTTATTACGCAGGCCAAGGGAATGTTGATACGGGCCCACAGTTTGAATTTGTTTCTGATTATTTTGAAAATATTCAGATTATCTGGACACCAGGACGCCACGGCGCTAACAGCATTTCTTTTTATGATCTTGATAATGATTCTGATCTGGACTTGATATGGGGTGATTTTTATCAACCGGGGTTGTTTTACCTGGAAAATTACGGGGATAACAATGACCCCCATTTTGTGGACTCGCTGATGGTCGCTGATTTTCCAGGTTTGGGAATGCTCGAGACTGCTGGTTTCAATATTCCAATAATCACAGATTTCGAACCAGACGGCACAGGTGACCTTGTGGTTGGTGTTCTTTCCGGCAATTATGGAACTGATTTTATCCATAATCTGATTTATTACAATAATAATGGTACCGATGCTGAATATGACTTCCAGCTGGTTACCATGGATCTCTTGCCGGGGCTGGATCTTATTGGCGGCAGTAGGCCGGTTTTGGCAGATTTAGATGGTGATAACGACCACGATCTTGTTGTAGGAACGGAATTCAATCCCGATAACAGTTTATCTGGTGGTCAGGTATATTATTTCGAGAACACTACTAATGATGACATACCAGAATTTGTATTAAGCGATTCAACTTTTATTGATGATTTTATCACTACCAACTTAGCGCCTTCATTCTATGATCTGGATAATGATGGTGATTTAGATGCGATCATTGGCGAATTCAATGGGTATTTGCTGCATTATGCAAATACAGACACTGGTTGGACCTATAACGGACATTATATGAACTTGGATTTAAGTGGAAAAACCGTTCCTGCTTGGGGAGATGTGGACCAGGATAATGATGATGATCTTGTGATAGGTACTAAGGATGGTAACGTTTCGGTGTATATAAATAATGGAGACATAAATACTTCAGTGCTGGCGGTTCAACTGGATATTGGTGATGATGCTTCCCCGGCAATATTAGCAGATGGATCAATTATCGTGGGCAATGAGGTTGGGGAATTAATACTGCTGCGCTATGAAGATACGGATACCCTAGTAGTCCAAGATACACTGGAATATCCCTATTGTGGCCAGAATTTGGCACCATGTCCAATTCCATCTTCTGGGTTAGAACAAAAAGACCTGTTAATCGGTTCCAAAGCTGGTGGCTTGCAATATCTGGAATACAGCACACTGGCAATCCAGGAAGAAAATAAAAATAATCCTGCATATTTCAACATCAGCGCTATCTACCCAAATCCTAATAATGGTTATTGCAATATTGATCTAGATATTTCTAAAACAGGGTTTTATAAAATTTCGATTTATGATTTGCAAGGCAGGTTGGTCAGAATTATCCATCATGGCACTTTAAATGGTGGACACTATACTTTTACTTTACGTGAAAATATTCCTTCAGGTATATACTTTATAAATGCCCAAACAAATGATGTCTCTTTTGTAAAAAAAATGATTCGCCTTAAATAGAACGTGATTTAAGACACACTCGGTACAAGGGTTAGCAATTATCGTTGATTATCATGGGTGTTACATTAAATTCGGGGACACTATTTCTTATCCATAGTAGAGAATCGGATAAAAATACATTTATGCACTTTTATGGAGGGCTCAATTGTTAATCGGAAAACTGACTAAATCATTAATTTTAGCCTTGTCGCTAATTACATTTGGAATCGGTCAGGATTCACGAGATCAAACAATCCAAATCACATTCCCTACAACAGGATCGGTAATTGACACCAATTTTGTTAACGTCACATTTACTGTGGCATCATTTTTTGAACTTGGAGATCCTCAGAACCAACAGGGAGATGGTTATGCTGTTATCTATTTAGATGACCTTTCTCAAGCGGTAGCTTACTCTGTAGCGCCAGTGATGGTTTCAGGAATAGCAGAAGGAATACACAATTTAAAAATTGAACTTGTTGATTTAAATGGTGCAAGTTTTTCTCCTGCTGTACTTGATACTGCAACCTTCATAGTGGACATGGTTTCAGAGCCAAATTTATGTCATCCTCGTAATTTGAGTGTTATTGCTGGAGATGCCCGCAACTTTTTGAACTGGTATGAACCGATCGCCATGTCAAATCTTAATCCTTTCCCTGCTGTACCGCAATCTGTTGACTATCATACGGGTACAACCAATGGTTCAGCGTTCATTGCAAACAGTTTAATACAGGGTCATGGGGGCCTAGCTGCTAGCAAAAATGCAGGCTGGGCAATATTTGATATTGCTGGTTTAAATCCAAACATTGAAGTGGATACCATTATTTTTAATTATTATGTAAATGCTACCAATTGGCCGTATTGGAGCGCAACAGCAGTGAACGTTGATCCGCTCACTGCATCTGCTGCGGATGTCCATGCAGAAATTCTTTCTGGTACTGATGCTACAACAGCATATCTTTATCAAAATGAATCTTCCGCGTTTGCACCAGGGTGGTACTCGAATGCTCTCATTAATGGTGCCAATGATGATTTGGAAAATGCCATTCCTCAAGGATATTTTGTTATCGGTATAACAGACCGCGATGGTATTGATACTTATTTTCTGGATATTGATGGTTGGAATGAAACCAACCCACCCAGCATTGAAATTCACTGGAGTGCCCCAGGCGGTAGACAAGGCGTGTATCATGCTCCCGCAATCACCGATATACCTTTTAGTGACGATGAAATTTTGGATTATAAAAATGGTATCAGTGAAGGGTTATCCATTCCCATTGGTCTAGAGGATATTGGTAATTATGAAACGATAAGATTTCCTAACTCATCCCCTCGAGAAATCATCGAAGGCTGTGGAGATTTAGAAAGCTATGAAATCTATACTTCAGATGGAATAGAAGTTGCAAGTGTTGACACCAACTATTATATCCATGAAAACTTGATAAATGGAACAGAATACTGTTATTATGTTATTGCTAGTTATGCAGAGGGGTCTTCCACGCCTACAGCTACGGTTTGTGGGACTCCGGAAACATTTATTCCAGCAGGAATTACTAATTTATCCGGTTTGGGCCTCCACGAGGAAGTTGCCCTTTCCTGGACAGATCCATCCGTGCCACAATATACATTCTATGAAAACTTCAACAATGGTATGCCAGCAACATGGACTGTCGCGGATAATAACGGTTCAGGGATTGTTTGGACGACCGATGAAGAAGGTCCATCTGGGTATCCATTGGGTGATTTTGACAGTGAATTTGCTATTGTGATATCGAACAGCAATACTTTTCCAAATACTGATCTTATTTCGCCAAGTATTGATTTAAGTAATTATTCATCTGCAACTTTATATTACAATTTTAATTATCAAGATTTTGCTTTAAATCCAACGGACACTGGATCAGTGTATATTTCAGGGGATGGCGGTATAACATGGTTATTAATGAATGTTTATGATGATGATACACCAACTGGTGGGTTTGATGATGTATTATCAGATACTGTTTCTTTGGATAGTGTAGTGGGGAATCCTGATGTTAGAATCAAATTTCATTATGAAGTTGAGTCCGGCGAATCCTGGTTCTTTGCATTAGATGATATTATTGTAATTGGCATTGAAAATTCTGGAAGAGATATGACGGGTTCAACTGTATCTACTAATAATACTTACATTCCCGGAAATGCACACACCATGGAATTTTCAGTTAATATTGTGTCGCCTGACGGTTCTTACGGTGATTCTGTTGCCATAACATTTCCAATTGGCGTAACTATCCTAGCTGCAGGTCCAGAAGAATTGGGTTCTGGGACAGGGGCATATGGCCCCGAACCATTTAATGGTATCTATGGCCAGACTATTTCCTGGGGAACTAATGCCAATGATATATCGGGTGGACTATTTGGCTCTCTTACAGTTTGGGCTACTCTTTCCTTTGACAGCTCTTTATCCGGTACTTTGCCAGCCAGTTACCATGTCTCTGATGATTGGTGGAATACACCGGTTGATGTTGATGGAAACTTTGATATTAACCAGCGTGATTTAGTAGATGGAAATCTATTGGGTTATAATATTTATATTGACGGAAGCTCCATTCAGGAAAATTCTTCACTCATTGAACAAACATCATATATCGTCACCGGACTTACAATTGGTCAATCTTATACTTTTGGTGTAACAGCTGCTTATCATCCTTCTTATGAAAGTAATCCCATGGAAGTAACCGTTATTCCAACATGGTTGTATGGTGATATTTCTGGTACTGTGACCGATCCTAATAATAGTGCGCTGGACAGTGCCATCGTTAGAGTTGGAAATCGAATTGATACTACTGGTACTGACGGAACATATTTTTTGGATAATCTCGAGCCTGGGATACATACCATTTCCGTTCAAAGACATAATTTTGAAAATGATTATAAAGATGTAACAGTTATCGCACAATCGGCTGCAATTGTTCAAGATTTTGTTTTAATCCCAGCCTTGGTACGCCCGGGTGGATTGAAAACTTCGGCGGGTGATCATCAGGTGGATTTGATTTGGAACGCACCTGGATCAAGCACATCCTATGATATGGCATACTACGATGATAATCTAGAAGCACAAATTGGTTGCGGTGGTGGATGTGAATTTGGTGTTCGCTTTACGCCTCTTGGTTATCCAGCCGCGCTAACAACGCTTCTAATCTCAGTTCAAGGTGATGCCAGCGTGATCAATGGAAATGTAATAGCTTTGGTCGATGATGCCAGTAGTATTGAAGGACCAGGGAACTTAACACCTGTACCATTAGCGACCGGTCTGAACTTATCTTCAACTGGTGGTATCCTGACGCAATTTGAAGTGGATGTCAGCGCAGCCGGCGTTGTTGTTAACAGTGGTGATATTTATATCTTGGTTCAGGAAAACAATTCTGGATTTCTTGGTATTGCCAATGATATTGCACCCCAAAGCCCGGAACATTATGACCGCAATTGGACAGGGTTGGGTGATGGAACGTACTCTACAATATTTGATGCGGTAGGTGGCGATCCAGCTCTAACAGGTGATTTTGGCATCATGGCTTCTTTTGATGGACCGACAATGGTATCCATGATATTGAATAATCAAAATGAAGTTGTAGAAAGAATACAAGCTGGGTCATATACTGGAGAAATCAAATCAGAACTAGACAATAAATTTGATATTGAATCTCTCGGTTATAATCGAGGGATTAACCCTGAAAATGTTATACAATTAACAGATATTCGTTTACCTGAACGACTCTTTAGATCAAGAGATGACAGCTTAGTCGGTTATAATGTTTACCAAGCTATTGAGAATGGAGATACACTAGTAGCAACTACAGAGCCTGGTGATACAACTGCTACAGTTACCGTTTCAGCAAATTATGTGGAATATTGTTACGCTGTAAAAGCCAGTTATCACACCGATAACTATGGTATTGTGGAATCAAAGAAATCATCCGCGGCATGCGCCGTACCATATACACTTGGTGATACGGATTTTGATAGTAGTGTGTCCTTATCCGATTTGCTGGCTGTCGCTGATTATGTACTTGAAGCAATTGAACCGACTGAGGACCAGTTCCGTGGTGCAGATGTTAATAAGGATCAAATGATCAACATTCAGGACATGGTTCTTATCTTAGATATTATCTACGGTGGTAACGCTCGTCTTATAGCGACGGATGTAGCATCCATTGCTGAGT
>Ga0208764_10001240_pt1 | contig 16664 bp, 18 predicted proteins | sample ETNtaG_18_FD_185762 | JGI IMG/M metagenome (GOLD analysis project Ga0208764, IMG submission 185762) | Marine microbial and viral communities from oxygen minimum zone, Eastern Pacific Ocean - ETNP201302SV91 (SPAdes) (version 2) | ecosystem: Environmental > Aquatic > Marine > Oceanic ... | reverse complement strand
TGCTTTAAAGGTTTCTTCATTTTCAAACTCAACAGCTTCTGCTAGAGAAATTAGTTTCTCCTTCTGAGAGAGACTTAAGCCCTCTGCAATCTCTGTCACAATCCCATTCTTAATATAGCCGCCAACTTGCTTAGACAAGCCAACGTTTTCTTCAATTGATTCGTTGAGTTTAGACTCCATACTATTGAGTTGCTCTTGTAGACCATCTACAAGGTCAACTTTCTCGTCGGGAAGATCAATATGATTCTCGACAAAAACTTGCTTAAGACCAACTAAAACTTGCTCACCCATCTCTGCCTTAATACCGCTTTCAATCTGGAGAGAATTCTTCTTCATCCAAGATTCAACAGCATAAGAAAGATAGTCATCTACCTTCTCGGCAAGCTCAGTTTTAACTGTCTCAATTTCTTTGTCTAGTGCCTTTGCATAGTCCTCATGCATACGCTCTAGTTCTTCGTTTAGCTTAGAAACTACTGCGGCTTCAAAGATAGTCTTTGCTTTCTCTTTGAATTCCTCACTTAGGTTCTCACCTTCAGTAAGTGCAGCAACGTCAGCAGATAGATCTACTTCAATGACGCTTTCTTCTTCAGCAGGGGTTTCAGCAATCACGTCGCCTTCGGGCTCGTGTCCTGCTTTTACATCACCTTTGTCACTAAAGGTCTGAGTAGATGCGGATGCATCACTAGGCTTAGTTGTAGGTGATTGGGCGTTTCCACCAGCGATAGTCTTATACTTGTTACTATCATCTGTTGGTTTGGAATTGAAAGGTGTAGGTCCACCTAAATCTTGTACTCCACCGAGACTACTACCGTCAGATCCTAGTTTACCTTGTGGATCTCCTGGCTTTGCTCCTGCGGTTACACTTGATTCATCCAGAGTTTTTGTATTCTCTTCTGACATTGTAGTCTCCGTTGCGACAAATTGCGATTGCTTTTATTATTTAGACAACCAGGTAATTACAATTGCTGTAAATACTGGTTAAATGCGGAGAGTTTTACCTCTTCCATCTGATTTAGTGCAGCATTTTTAATTCTTTTCTGAATTTGCTCCACTGTTTGCTCCTGAACAGCCCCATTATTACAGACCCATTCCTTTCCTTCCATGATTCCATTGACGAAAGCATCTGGTGCGGAAGGATCTGCCACTATATCAGCAGCAGTTGCGAGCATAAAGTCATCCATGACAACTTTAACACCATCTCTTTCTCTTATAGTACCAAGTCCACGGGATGAAACACCCAACTTGACACCCTCATCAATGAGATTCTTGGCAATGTTACCCATTGGTGTATCCAATAGTCTTGCCTTGCCCACATAGTTATTACCCTCTTGCTTAAGAGAAGTAATGAGATGTGACACTCTATCTAGGTTGATAGTAGGACCATCGGGATGACCCAACTCTCCTAGTGCACGTCCCTTCTCAATATACTTTGAGTTGTAACTTGCGGCTTCTCTTTGTAAGGTTGATAAAGGATACATCCGACCATTACGGTTCTTGATCTCCCCTTGTAAGAACACACCTTCGATAAAATGGTTTTTCTTACCATTCTTACCTTCAGTGATAGTTACCTTAGCGGTTTCAATCTCTTCCCTGATCAGTTTCATCTTTAGGTTCCTCGGTTTCGGTTTCAGCAGAAGCTTCGGGTGGTTCTGCGTCAACAGGTTGCTCGGTGTTTTCAGGACCGTCTTCCTGTGGTTTAAAAATGTGCTTACCTATCTCTTGCTTTTTAGCATCGATAGCTTCTACACTTTTCGCATTCATACCCTGTACAACATAATCGGACAGATCTTTCTGTCCTGCAAAAAGAGCATTTACAATATCTCTTGCGACATCAGTAGGCATAATGATTCATTAATTATAAAACTATTTAGATATCTCCTTTTTTGTAGTCCGCAGGACTAATACCTGCTTCCGCAGGATCAGGCTCTGGAGGCATCAAAGACATCTCCATCTGAGCAAGTTCTAGTTTCTGCATCTCTACAGGATCAACTAGTTTACCCTCTGCAATCTCAGTCTCCATCTGACTTCCTATCTCATTAAACTCTTCGTCTGTCTGACGTAATATCTGACGACGCATGTATTCAAGTGAGAAGTATTTACCAGAGAAAGGATCCATCTGAGCAACAAGAGCCATGCGCTCATTCATGATCTCTTGCTCTTTTAACTCAGCGAAGTAGTTATCAGCAACGAAATCATATTGAATATGCTCCTTTGCATCATCCCATTCCTCTAAAGTTAGGACACCCTTGAGTACCAATTGTGTCTTAAGAAGATCATTGAATAGATCAGAGAATCTCTTACGAAGTCTAGCGATAAACTTCTGGAACTTAACTTCATCACGTGTGATCTCAGCAGATCTACCAACGTTGAATGATGAATCTGATTCCAACCTTGACTCAGGTACGTTTAACGCACGGTAAAGTTTCTTCTGGAAGTACTTAATGTCTTCCAACTCACCAAGATTCTGTCCACCAGGTAGAGTAGATATCTCAGTACCTCTACCACCCTCACGTCTAGGAAGCCAGAAGTCTTCTAGCATAGACATGAATTTCTTATCGTCTCTTATCTCACCAGTGTCAGCGTTATATACTAACTTATTCCTATAGCGAGACATAACCTCTTTAAGGTATTGCTCTGCCTTCTGCTTAGGTAAGTTACCAACATCAATGTAGAATATTCTACGCTCTGGTGCACGAGACATGCGGTAAATAACCAGAGAATCTTCGATCATTCTCAACTGGTTAGTTGCCTTAATTGCTTTGTGTAAATGTGACAGCACATAGTTGCGCTGCATATCTAACTGTCCTGAGTGAGCAAAACAAATAGCATCATTTGCTATTTTAATTCCTCTATTCTCATACCCACGTAACCCCTTGGGTGAATAAATGTAATACTCTACACTCTTAGGGACTAATGTTTGTACTTCTGGATCAGCAGGTGATATTCTAGAGTCTGGCTTATCATATTCGATAACCTTTCTAATCTTTCTAGGATCAATATACCTTAACTCTGTCAATCCCTCTTGAGGATTTTCAGGGTCGATCATCTTATGATAAAAAAGTCTCCCGTCGATGTACCACCTACGGAAGATATCATATGCTTTACGATCAAAGTCTAATAAAGATAATACGTTATTAAATTCTTCTCTAATTCTTTTCTTTACACTCTCAGAAACCTTAAGGTTTGAGAGTTCTACATCTACAGGATGATCATCTAAGTCACCTGCTATTGCTTCAGCTGTTATATCACCAATCGCTTGATCCACTTCTGGATGCAAGGACATCTCACGATATCTACCAATAAGATCTACATCGCTGGATTTGTTAGCGGCATCACCAAGGTCAACGTATTGACCAAAGTAACCACCTGCCACAATGGGTTGGGCTGCATCATCCGAATCTTTCGTAACAAAAGAAGGGCCTACTCCTTTGAGACCCTTCTTCTTACGTTCAATCGAATAACCAAATAATTGTGACATTTAGTCGTCCTTCCTTTTCATTATAAAGTATTTAGCTTACTACTGAATCAACGATACTGCATTACCAGCGTTGTTGTCATTAGCGTATGTCCAGTACTGAACCTGGAACTCAACGGTGTACTCTTCTGGAGTATCGTTGCTGTCCCATGCTAGATCAATAGCGGAGATGGTTGAGGGCCAGATACCTACAAACTTGTAAGATCTAACTACACTACCTTGTCTATCGTATTGTCTTACCAAAGCATCAGATTGATACTCTGCAATAACACGGGGCTCTTGTAAATTCTGGTGAAGTGCCTGAATCTTTGTAGACCATTCTTCAAACTTGGAGCGAAGAGCGAATCCTTTGTCGTTAAGAACTGTAATAGTCCATGGCTCGAAGGTTCTATCTCCAGCAATCTTAAGTGTCCTACCACGGTAAGGTACTTCGATTACTCCAACTGTTGAAGCTGGTATGTTTGCTGCTTTCACTAGGAAAGTAGCTAGTGATCCTGAAGCAGCTCCAGATCCAGCACGGGATTGTCCCGCACTTTCTTCTCCACGCTGCTCTTGTGATCCTGGGGTTGCACCTGAGTTAGGTGTACCGTTGTCTACAATCTGAGGAAATCCCACTTCAACCTGAAACAGGTTAGGACGGGCTAAGTCACCTATTCTATTTCTAAAGTCTAGAATTGGTGCATTAATTTGTTTTCCTTCTGACTGACCAGGATATGTTTGGCTGTCGAATGCTGACATTTTATTGTCTCCTATTAGAGGTTGAGCACGATGATGTTATCTTAGCCGTGCCACGAGTTTACTTTATTACGAAACTAACTCAGAGAAGCTTGCGCCTGTTCTGGTTGCAGTGAAGGTCAATGTGATGAAGTTGATAGATCTTGTGGGTTTCACAAATATCTCTGCATAGAATTCACCACGGTCAATCGATTCAGCAGGGTTGTTTGTTCCGTCGCAGACTACGAGGAAGTCAACAATACCACGTCTTGATTGGACACTGCGTAGGTATGGCTCAACAATGTTCTTAAATTGCTGGCGAGTAAACTCGTCATTCAACTCAAATAGTTGGGTCTTAGCAGCCTCACTGATTGCTTCTTCCATGACTAGGAATAAACGTCTAACGTTAATTCTGTCAAAGGCAGAAACATAAGATAGAGCAGTCTTGTCTCCGAAGAGGATGATGCCCTGTCCAGGGAAGGCTACGATTGGGTTTACACGTGAAGCGTAAAGTGTGTCTCTGTGATCCTTAAGAGGTGAGTAAGCAAGTTTAATTGCGTTACGGAGTTGTCCTCTGTTGAAACCAGCAGGTGAATACCAAGGCTCTTGTTGAAGAGTTGTGCTTAGTACCAGTCCAGCAACGTCAGCATTACATGGAATGTAACGATACTTATCGCTGTACTTATCATATATGTATTTGTAGTTATTGTCAAATACAGCGTATGATGTGCTTGTTAATTGGTCGAAGTAATTAACAGTCCTTGCAACGATAGTTGAAGTCTTTGCCTGTCCAATTACATCACCACGGTAAGGTGAGACGAATGCAATACAATCCTTACGTGCAGCAGCAATAGAAATTACATGCTGTGCCTTAGCAATTGTATCATCGATACCACTCATGGATGGTCCCATAAGGAGGTAATCTATGTCTACGGTCTCAGCATCAGAGAAGAGATCGTATGCACCAAGTATGTCAGGACGTGCAATGGTATAACCATCTACACCACCCTGCAATGAGTAACGTAATGTTGCTCTATTCTTTGTGCCGAGTAGAGGTACCGCTAGTGGGTTAGTACCAGTTGGATCATCTAGGTTGTTAAGAGGAGCAGCTGCCTTGATAAGGTCAAACTCTCTGTTAACACCTGATACACCGATAACACCAGATGCAGTGACATTCTTGTCATAGATGTTAGCGGTCTCATGAGATCCCCAGTAGAGATACTCAGAATAATTTTTAATTACATCCTTGTAATAGATGTTATCACCTTGAGGTGACTTAGCATCGTTTGCTTTAGAAACATTAAGGTGCTTCTCAAGAACTGCTCCTGGAACTCCAGTGACCTTTCCATCACCATCAAGTACCAAGATGTGCATTAGGTCATTGTGACCGCCTCTCTCTGCAACCCATGCGGAAGTTGTAGGACGTGCAGCAACGTTGATCCACTTAGCATTCTCTCCGTATAGTCTTGACTCATAGTCAGACTCTACGTTAGCAATAGAAACTGAAGCAGCGTTTCCGTCTGTTACATTCTGGTTTGCTTGGAATTGAGGTGATCCTTGATTCAATGCAACACGTAATTCACGGTTGATTGCTTCGATCTCTCCAGTGTCACCAGTAGCAGAGCCAGGTGTATTAGAGTTGTTTGCTAACTCAGAGATAGTGTCTCCAACTTCAAGGAAGTCAGAAGATGTATCATCAATAGCAATCTCTACCTTACGATTAACTTCATCGTATGCAACGACTCTACCTGTAACACCACCACTAACAGCAGTGATATAGTTGTCTTTCTCAAACTTACCAACTAGGTTAGCATTGTCCTTATAGGTTACGATAACACTGTAGTCATATACACGACCATAGATGTTAGCACCAGAGAAGGATACCTCTGCGTTGTTTACAAATTCCCACTCAGCAGCAGTTGGTTGAGCAAGATACAATACTTGGTCAGCACCAGCGTCTGTTAGGATAACACGTAAAGAGTTGCCGTGACTACCAGCAGTCTTACCTGCCCACTTCCAGTTGTTAGATGCAGTCTCTACATTTGCCTCATAAGTATCAAGATTCTTGATAAGAGGAGCACTAACACCAGTGGCAGTTGTTTCGTTAATCTCTGTCTTGTTAGTTGTAACTGTCTGCAAGTTAACAGCAGTGCTGTTAGCGTGTGATGCAGCAGTTGTGCCTAACTGAGCACGGACAACAGTTAAATCGTTACCAGCAATAGAAGATACCTGAAGAATCTCATCGTCAATCCTAATGTAGGAGTTTGTGCCAGCACCAAGAGCAGCAGCAGAAGCAACCGTTAGAGTTACGTCACTGTTACTATAAGTACCACCTTCACTAATGGTTGATGATGTGCCAGCAGGCTCAATCAATGTGATTGAAGTGGCAGCAGCGTGAGATACAGCAGATGTAGCAAGTTGTCCACGAGTAACCGTAACATCGTTACCAGAAACAGCGGAGATCGTTACTAATTCAGCATCAATTAGGAGGACATCACTAACGTCGAAGTCAGTAGATGAGGCAACCGTCAAAGTAGTATCAGAAGCACTAAAGGTTGATACAGTATACTGTGCAGTATCAATAGAGTTCTTTAGCGAGTCGTTCATCGCACGGACAATCTTTACTGTCCCTCCATATAATAGGAATTGTGCGGTACTGAACCAATACTCGAAGTTATAGTCAGTAGGTTTGCCGAAGATTGAAAGTAATTCTTTTTCACTAGTTACACTAGTTACCTGCTCTACAGGTCCTTTTTCAAATGATCCAACGATAGCAGCAATATTATCTACTGTTGCGTTAACTACGTTGGTCAGGTCTCTTTCAAGTACGACAACTCCTGGTGAAAGTTGTGTGGATGCCATTTGTGATATCTCCTAGGTGAATGCCAAATTGTATGCTGAAATTATTTATTCAAAGGGGTATTTTCACTGGGGAACTAAGCCGTGAATCACCAGTCAGGATAGTCTCCTTCAACTATTCTTCTCTTCTTATTCCTTTTTACTCTCCATATCGTGCAACTCTTACACTCATACGCATATGCTGATGGGTTATTACCTCTGTCCTTACGTGTCAGATAGTAGTCATCTAATAAAGTCTTTGTCTGTCCACAGAATCGGCACTTCCTCTCTACAAATAAGAGGTGCTCCAACTCCAGATCAACATTCACGACAGATAGTCCCACATATATGCCTTATCACCATACTCATCTACATTCCAAGTGTCACCTTCATCATCCACAAATGATTGCTCATAGTCAACATGGTTATCTATGAATCCAAATGGTGCCATGTCCGCTTCTATCCCTTCCTTCTGCTCTTTATACATCTTCATCCGCACATCATCGTCATGCAACTCTCTAAAGTAATCCGTAGTTGCTAACCATGCAAAGATAACCAGACACATAGCAAGGTCATCGTTACATCCTTCCTCTCCTTGCCATGCTGGACCTTTCTGAATGAAGGTTGTTAACTCTGCCATGATGTCATAGTCTCTGAAGATGAGTTTATCGTCTTCAATTAACTGTTTTAGGTTGGAGCAACCAGTCTTCTTGACTGTTGTGCTCATTTTAACTCCAAGTTGCACCTTAGTGCCACTAAATCCTTGTCCTACTACCTGACCTGCCCTACCTCTCATGGCACACATGAGTAGATTCTCGTATTCTAGATCAAATTGTATAATATCTGCTACCTGTCCACCAATATCATTAACTTCTATCATTATATACGCCATATTATATGCTGTGGCGACCCTATGAATAATATCTGGGAATAATAATGGTTTAATTAAGTTACTACGATACTTTGCTACCACCTGATAGGGTATTTCTGTGGTATCTACCACTGTAAATGCAGAATAATCCTTAGTTAGACCTCTAGCAACGTCAACACAGATGTGATACGTGTGTCCTTCCTCTGGATCATCATAAACAGACAGTCCTTCTGATTTCTTCTTAGGTTCTTCGTATACTAATGTCTTTAGTTTAGTGCTACTGATGAGAGTATTAACAGATCCTAGGAATTCACACTCAAACTCTTGGTTGAATTGCTCTTCGGACGTGTTCTTAATCGTCTGCTCTTTCCATAGCTGGTCTCTACCTGGTACCTGTTGCCAGTGTACCTCTGTTGTAGTGTATTCATTGTTCCCTTTCTCTGCATCATGCCAGAGTTTATAGAACATATTCATCCCTTTAGGGGTAGATATGATAATAACTTTAGTTGACTTACCAGAAGATATAGTAGGGTAGACACTACTAAAAAACTCGTCAGCAATATGCGTCGGAATAAAAGCGAATTCGTCCAGAAATATAATGTTAAAGGACATGCCCCGAACAGCACTAGCAGATGTAGAAGCAGCAAGGATTTTACTTCCGTTCTCCAATTCGAGTGAGCCCCTGTTCCAGTTGACCACACCCTGTTGCAACCATTTAGGGAGGTTTTCATAAGAAAGTTGTAGGCGACCCAACATTTCTCTTGCAGTGGCTGCTTTGTTTGCGAGGATTGCGATGTTGACATTATCATTAAAGATTGCATACCATAGCAAGTATGCTGTAACTACAGTTGACTTACCAGACTGACGTGGTAACTTTGCTATGTTAAATCTATGTTCATGAAAACGATTAACCATGTCCTCTTGGAAATCGTACAGGTCAAAACCCACGATACCTTGATCAAGGTTAACGATCTTAATGTAACTCCTAATAAAATAAACGGGATCCGCTTGACACTTTATAAACTCCTGCACCTCTTCAGGTGAGAAGTTAGTGTTAACGTTAGCCCGTTTGAGATTGGGGTTACCTAGATATATTTCATGCTTCTTCTCAGCCATTTGCTTCTTTTATTGCCTCAACAATAATCTTCTTAAGTTGATTCTGTTTCTTCCTACCTAGACCAGCACGTGTGTCGATCTTCACTTTAACCCAGTATACTCCTGCTAATACGAGGAGGAAAGGAATGGCATCTGCCCATGAGATGTCATTCCATGCTTGTACTACATTCATTAGTATAACCCTGCTATATTACCTGCGCTATTTAGTGGACCTCTATTGTATTCAGGAGCATCAGGTGCTGCCTCAATACCTGTACCAGTAACCTCTGGTAATGGATCACCCTCTTCAGGTTCCAAGGTACCTTGTGCAATACGGATCTCTCTTAACTCTTCAAAGTTTTTCTTCTTAGTACCACCATCATACTCCCAAGCATATCCCTCTTCTATCATCTGTTCGTTTAACGAAACAGGATCGTCGCCAACGTAGAGCCAACCAAGAAGCCTACCATACTTCCCCATGCCACCCTTAAGTTCAGTTCTAATAGTGAGTTCATTATCTCCTTTAATAGTATCCTCAAGAGTATACTTCATCCAATTGGTTGCGTCTATACCTAACGCTTTCTCTTCTAAATCTCTAGTCCTCTTTTCAGGAGTATCGATACCTGCTATACGTACACGTTCGTGCTTATAGATATCAAATCCTAAGTCTATTACTACGTCAATGGTATCACCATCAACTACTTTCGTTACTTCCGTTACTCGGAAGTTGTAGCAACTCTTCCGAGACGGTGGTGTCATCTTGCCCATTAGGGTACCATTCGTCGTACATTAGTATATAGTAAATATACCAACCTACAATTATGAGTAGTATACTGAGCAATATAATGACAGACCACACTGGATCAGTGCTAGACATATGCCTGGGCGGCAAGATAAATTGCCAATGATAAAGAGACTCCCATGATGGTGAGTCGGCTCATCCACCACATTATTTCGTGCTTATTAGCTGTTATCGTAGTCATATCTAATTCTCCTTCGTCGCATAGTCAATAAAATGAGGATGCTCCCCTAGTGTAGGGACATCCTCTTTGCTATGTTGAATTGCTTCGTATGCGTCTATTGCATACTCACAAATCTCATAATGATTTAATGCTGCGTCGTGGTAACCCACGGTATATTTGGTCTGGGGCATGATAATTTCAATCCCAAGTGACCTGAGTATTTATTCCTTCTCCTTTTCTTTCTCCTCTAATTTTATGCGTTTCCTAACCATTTTTGCATACAAAACATCCTGACGGGTATACCAATCAGGATGCTTCTTCGCCAATTTTATAATCCGTTTTGCTGCCTTCTTGTCCTTCAATCGTTAATCTGCGATGGTCCTCTGAAATATTTATTAATAACTTCGATTTGATCGTGATATCTTGAGATCTTATCCAACTCAGATTGAATCGCTTCAGTGATATCGGAGTGCTCACCTACACCTACAGGATGCTCTAAGTAAACATTAACATTTACCTTATGCTTTTCGATTTCTCCTTGAGCATGTGCTAGGACTGCTCTTAATAATTGTTCTCTCATATGTAACTGACTCATATTATGTTTTCCTCCTCACCCAATCGTATTGTACAATCAGATGTAGGATATGCTACACATGTTAGCACAAAACCTGCCTCCATTTGATCATCGTCAAGAAAACTTTGTTCTTCTTGATTAACTGATCCTTCCAACACCTTACCAGCACATGTAGAGCAAGCTCCAGCACGACATGAATAAGCAGCATCAATACCTTCTTCCTCTGCCTTGTCTAAAATGAACTCATCATCAGCACATTTGAAGGTGGTTGAGGTATCTTCTGTATCGATTATTGTTACTGTGTATTCCATCTTAAGTTCTATTTGTACTTCTACTTATAATAGTATAGCACCTATTATAAATCCTTTGCCGAAAGCAAGACATAACATTTGATAATCAGTCAAGTTATACTTGTCCTGTAACTTCTTTGCTAATGCCTTGTCCCAGTCTTTAACTTTCGTTGCGAGCTGGACAATTTTTTTCATGTTTCTCTATCCATGTGTAGGGTCTTGGGTGTCCTTTAGGTGCTGTAAGTCCACAGAACTTACAGATCTTTCTTCTTTCTTCAGCCATAATGATAACTTGGTTTGTTTGTTGTCTTAGACAATTTCTTACCTCTTACCTTGGTTCCAGAGGTCTCTCCAGATCCTTCAGGATGCTTACCAGGCTTGGACTTACCTATGTTTACTGACTTACCTGGCTTCTTAGACTCAGTGTCATGTAAACGTGCTGGTTTGTTTTTGTCCTTAGTAATAACCGTCTCTTGTCCGTGCTTTCTCCCTAGTCTCCTCATCACTTTACCAAACCTTCGCTTGGACATGTTCTTTCCTGGGGAAGTTTGATACGAAACTTCACGTCCCTTAGATCCATCATCATATTTGTATTCACCAGTACCTTTCTTGTATCCGATACCTTTCTTCTTTAGATCTTTTTCGAGCCCCTTGCGAGACTCTTTATTCTTTTTTGCGTCTGTCCCCCTATCTGCACTGATGTTACCAGTCTGTTGTGACTTAGACTTCTGTAACATACGAGTAGTAGGATTACCTTCCTTAATAAAATCCTTGAATGTCCTTAGACCTTCCTTCTCATGATACTCCCACTGTCCATCTGGATGAGGTCTTTCCTCTTTCATATGATCAGCAGCTTTGTATAGAGGTTTGCCTGTCTTGGCATTCTTCTTACCTGCTTTGAATGCTTTGTATGCAGGAGTGTTACCTTTCTTATCAGCGTTGGTAACTTCATACTCTTCCGTTGCTTCTTCCTTACGCTTTGCACCAGCAGCCTTATAAAATTTAGATGCTTGCTTAACTCTCTTCTTAGCACCTTCCTTATCACCAGCAACTGCTTTCTTACCACGGTCTACATCGGCAGCCTTGGATGCTGATGAAAGTGTGTCAGCAGATAACTCATTGATTACTTCTTCGTTGGTGTCCTCTTCTTTAGGACCAGCAGCCTTTCTGACTTTATCTTTTACATGGTCAACAGCAGCATCCTTGGCACCTTCCTTAGCAGCGTTACCAAGTTTCTGTCCGAAACCAGCAGTCTTACTACTACTTCCAGCAGTTGTACCAGCGACAGTTGCTTTCTTAGCAGCAGCACCTCCGACAGCCTTGGTTGCTCCAGCAGCAGCACCTGCTCCCTTCGCAGCAGCAGCACCACCTTTAACAGCAGCAGCACCTTTGGCAGCAACAGCAGCACCTTTGGCAACTTTAGCACCAACTACAGCAGCCTTTACTCCTTTTGCTACAGCAGCCGTAGCAGCTATAGTGCCAGTAACTACTGCCTCATTAGCAACCTGCTTAAAAGATTTAATAGGTACAAATTCTTCATTTTTCATAATAGCTCCCTTGCCATGTTTAGCGGTGATTTTTGCTTTCACAATATCCAATGCTGACTTACCTTTACCATACTTCTTCTCTGTTTCCTTTTGTAAAACAGTCTTACCTTTAGGTTTCTTATCACTAGATCTACTAGGAGTAGACTTACGATCAGAACCATCATGTCCTATACCATACTTCTCAAGACGACGGTCTTTAATATGGTCATAGGTCTCTTCTGCTGCTAGACCAACACTAGTGTGTTGCCTAGTCTGAACCCTATCAGAAGGGTTTGTAGACTTCTTCTTAGAGAATGTCTTTGCAGCTGCTGATTTACCTTCTGGATTTGAAGCTTCATCAAGAAATCCAGAGAAGGATTTCAATTCTTCATACTTAATACCTTTGGCTCTCATACCTGCTCTCTCTTTAGCAGCAGATTTTCTGTCAGAAGAAACTTGTTTCTTATACTTCTTAACTACCAACTCAACATTCTTAGGTTTTGATTTACCTAATCCACCAGCAGCACGGATATTCATACCACCCATAGATGCACCACCAGTAACGGATCTACCTTTACTGTTTACATTACCTTTCTTACCCTGCATTGCAGGAGTACTTACGGATCTAAGTGAGTTGCCATCTGCTTTGGTATTCCGTGCCATAGTTAACCACCAACGATTTGGACTTGCTCTACTACTACATCAGCACCACCAGCAGTAAGCAAGACTGCTCTCTGTATTTGTGGGAGTGTACCAGCAATAACATCTGCACTAGACACTGCATAGTCAGCAGAGGCAGAAGATGAATCGTAGTTAGTTGTGATAGTAGTATCTGAGATTGCAGTTACTTTCTTTCCAGCAGAGGCAGCAGTTTCAAATGCTGCAACGAAACCATCAGTATCACCACCGTCAACAGTAGCGATATAATCATCTACTGCAAAGGTGTGTGCTGGTGTGCCACCGTGATCAACGGTTACTACCATAGCAGCAGCATCAGTTGCTGCTTTAATACGTGAAGACTTTGGTTTACCAACTGAGATCAACTCAGGTGTTGCTGCTGCAAGTGTGATTGCAGGTCCAGCATCAATCTTGATGGTAGATGCACTTGCACTATAGACTCTTAGAACACCAGACTTGACTACAATATAGCCAGTACCAGATGCACTGATTGTCTGTGTGTCAATTACATTTAATACCGACATGGTTTAAGTTACCTTTACTAAGTTATTTATCTTGCTTTTGTTTTAGAAATTTAGCAAGTTCTGCTGTGCTACCAACAAACATGGTGTTGTTGGTGACTTGTTTATCAGATATTCCTCCTTTCGGATTCTCAATCTCATTAACTTTTTTATGAAGATCAGCGAGTTTATCAGCAACGTCACCGACGTGTTTGATAAGTTGTCCTGCTACTTCGTACGCCCTTGGTTGATCAGAAGACTGAGCCACTTCGAGGATACCGTCCACGGCTTCCTGGCCCTTTTCAATAAGCGAGTAGAGATTCCCCCTCGTGTAATCATAGTCTTTCTTAAGTTGTTCCGTAGTCGTCGTTGGTACGATCTCCATCTTAGGCTCCTTCTTAGGAACAATAGATGTTTCCACGTCAAGAGCTTCTTCGATCCCATCAAACTGCTTCATCTTGTTCCGTCACTGGGTTCCATTGTTTGGAATCAACAAACTCACTTGTCAATTCATTAAATCCAAAGTTATCATCTGCGTCAGCAGTGATTGGTTCAGGTGTTACCTGATATCTCACTTCACGTGGTGCATTAGGTGCTAACTCAGTCTTAGTTGAGTAGTCAATAATCGCCTTCTTAATAACCTCACCAGACTTGTCTTGGACAGGACCGTATAGGTAAGTCTTAGCAACAAATTGTAATGTATATACCAGAGTCCTACGAGTATCGTAGTCACCTTCATACACATCCTCATAATCAATAGAAGTTAGAGTTATAGGATAGTCCTTCTTCTCATCCAGTGTTGGAATTAGATTCAATGTAATATTGAAACTAGGTTGGAAGACAGGAAGTATTTGCTCAAGAATCTGAAGACCATCGTCTTGATTCTTTGCCATGATTGCCAATTCAAAATTCAAATTATATGGTATTGGCATAAAACTTTTAAACTCTTTACCATCAGCTTGTGTGTTTCTGATGTATTGAGTAGGAGATACTTTACGAGTGGCATCGTAATTAAATCCCTGTATCTCAAAGGAGATTCTAGGAAGAGTGATCTGAGTCTGAGTCTTGTTTAGACCTACTTGATTCAGACGTTGTAAAAACTTCTGACGAGGACCATATGCCAGAGGCACCTTCATGACCTCAGTCTTACCAGATGCTACACGACGCAATTCAATATTATTGAACAGTGTACCAAATCCGACTACTGTCTTCTTGATAATTTCGTGATATGAATATGTTCCTAACATTAGATACTACTTCCTTTATTTCCAAACTCACCAAAGGGATTACCTTCAGTGAAATCAACGATGGCATCTGCCTGAGTTTCAATTGCCCAGTTAGACTGAGACTCATCATTGGTATTATTTAGGGTATTATATGTAGCACTTGTCCATGCAGCACTAGATGTATTACCAGTAAGTGTCTCAGGTATAGCAAAGATACCAGACCTGTTGTATATAACCAACTGACGTGTGGCACTATTCCAAGACTTGACTGTGGCAGTTACATTAGAGTTACCACCTGTAACGATCTCCTCAGCAACGAAGTCTCCACTACCACCCTCAGCAACGTTAACAGTTACTGCATTGGCATAGTTGATCTCAATTGCGTCAATCTCTGCAATTCCAGTGTCGATGTCTTCGTCGCTGTACTGGAAGAGTTCACATCGTAGTCCCCAAGTATATTGTTTGCCCAACGTGAAAAATGGTACTTCATATTCCACGAATTGAATTTCAAAAACCTTGTTTGCCAAGGGGAAGTATACGAGATCACCTTCATTTGGTCTACCCTCCACTATGAGTGTTGCATTATCGTCAACAGCAGCAGTGAAACGAGTACGTGATATAACAAAGGTGACTTGATCAGCAATTTGTACACCAAACTTGGTGAACATGTCACCATCTCCTCGGAATCCTGAGTTGTCTTCAATAAAAGCTTCTATTACAAACGCATCATCAAACTTAGACATTGTGTCTTCCCCGAAGACAGTATCATTCTTGACTAACGTTCTAGGAATGTAGTATACATCCTTACCGAACATCTTAATCTGCTCATTAACAAGACTCTGTGTTAGGTCTTGCTCTCCTGTAGTGCCTTGAGAGAAGTAAGTGTTAAGTGCCATACTATCCTATCATGTCTAGTGGTGGAGTCTCCCACTCGGTTCTGAGTTGCTCTTCAAGATCTTTAAGTTCTTGAACTGCATCATTATAAATCATCTCACCGTTAAGGGTAACACCGCCAGGCATCTGGACGTTTTGGAATTTTGTCATATTACTACCCCACTGCTTCTTAATCTTAGCAGAAGCATAGTCTTTAACCCACATAGCATCATATATCTCTGTCCATGTAGTAGGATCTATTGCTCTCCATGCCTTGATAACAATATAGGTATCAATTACCACATCTGTCTTCCAATCCATATCAAGATATAATCTATCCTGTACTGCCTGATAACGGGTGGGCTTTAGACCTTCTAGAAGAAAGTCAATTGATCCTAGATGCTGCTGTATCATATAGTAATGATAGAACTGTGTAGACGTAAAGTCATACAAGTCATTCAAACGCATTTGATATCTAATATCAAACATGTTAGCAGTACCCTTATCAGTGAAGGAGAATAATCCTTCAACAGAAAGTATATGTTGTGGTATCTCTATGTAACTATTCCTTTCTTCCCAAGTAGAATTACCAGCAGTTGATGTAGTTACAGTATCATTGGCAGCAAGATTCCTATCAATATCTGCCTGAGTTATCTTATGCTTCAGATAGACCCTCTCACATCCATCGTAATGGAACTGTTGGAATTTCTGTAACGTATAGTCAATGGCATCATCGATCTGATCATCCGAGACATTGATCTCTAGTACAGGTTTACCTAACCTGCGTAAAGCATATTCTTTTAATTCAGCTTTGGAAGTTGGTTTTGCCATTTAACTTATAGAGCAGCGATTGCTAACTTAAATGCAGCGAAGTCAGCAGAGTTTGCGACAGTTGTTTTAAGTTGTGTTAATGTAATCGTCTCTGCCTGAAGTGCAGAGTCAGCAGTTGCACCCTGTGCAGCAGTTGCATATGCAGATGCAGCAGTGGTAGCAGCAGTGCCAAGTCCAAGAGTGGTTCTGGCAGCAGCAGCGTCAGCATCAT